>Ga0209557_1001275_pt1 | contig 14100 bp, 14 predicted proteins | sample SaaInlV_120m_DNA_4_FD_184672 | JGI IMG/M metagenome (GOLD analysis project Ga0209557, IMG submission 184672) | Marine microbial communities from expanding oxygen minimum zones in the Saanich Inlet - Saanich Inlet SI074_LV_10m_DNA (SPAdes) (version 2) | ecosystem: Environmental > Aquatic > Marine...
TGACGGGATCCGTTCGCTCATGGATTCACTATATAACTCTGCGCTCTGCTAATGGAACGCAGAAAGAACACATGGATATTGCATTGGATGCTAGGCGTGTGTTCGTTGAACAATTCCCTATTTGTGCAGAAGCATTGGAGTGGAACTAATGGCAACATATCCTGTAATTAATAAGACCACTGGTGAACAAAAGGACGTTAGAATTAGCGTTCATGATTGGGACCAGTGGAAGATAGACAATCCCGATTGGGATAGAGATTGGAGTGATCCCTCTACTTGTCCTGCCTCTGGTGAAGTGGGAGAATGGAGAGACAAGATGAGCAAAACTCATCCTGGATGGACTGACATTATGAAGAACAAGATTGTCCCTCAAGCGAAAGTCAAGAACAACAGAACAATTACTGAAAAATACAGTTGAATTATGCCTGCAAGAAAGAAGACTACTAAAGCACCTGGACAAGGTATGAATGCGAAGCAACGTAAGCGTCGTAAACCCATTGGCGAAGATTACATGCTCCCCGTTGAACCTCTGACTGACAATCAGAAGGTGCTGTTTGATGCCTGGGACGAAGGTAAGATGATCTATGCTTATGGTGTAGCAGGCACAGGAAAGACCTTTGTGGCACTGTATAAGGCACTTAAGGATGTGCTGAATGATTACACACCATACGAAAAAATCTACATTGTACGATCTCTAGTTGCAACTAGAGAAATTGGTTTTCTTCCTGGAGATCATGAAGACAAATCTTCTCTCTATCAGATTCCTTACAAGAACATGGTACAATCTATGTTTGAGATGCCAGACGATAACTCATACGAAATGTTGTATGATAATCTAAAGCAGCAAGAAACTATTTCGTTCTGGTCTACTAGTTTCATCCGTGGTACTACACTCGACAATGCAATCGTTATTATTGACGAGTGCCAGAACTTGAACTTCCACGAACTCGATTCGATCATCACTCGTGTTGGACAAGACAGCAAAATTGTTTTCTGTGGTGATGCTGCACAGACTGACTTGCAGAAGATCAGCGAACGTACAGGTATCATTGACTTCCAACGTATTCTTCAAAATATGCCAGAGTTTCAACTCGTAGAGTTTGGTATCGATGACATCGTGAGATCTGGTTTGGTCAAGTCTTACCTTATCAACAAAATTAATCTGGGTCTATGAAGTTGTTTAATCATGTGGGACTAGATCCTATTGAAATGTCTGCTGAAATGGTGGAAGGCAAACGTGTTTATCTTACACCAACAGGACATCATTATCCATCTGTCACCACTGTGATTGGCAACAATGCTAAGAAGATGGCGGGTATTGCCAAGTGGCGAGCCCGTGTTGGTGAAAAGAAAGCGAATGCAAAGACCACTCGTGCTACTGGACGTGGTACAAAGTATCACTCTATTGCGGAAGATTACTTCAACAATAATCTAGATCTAAAAAAGTACAAAGCACATCCGTTGCCTGTATTGATGTTTCACCACAGCAAGGATACTTTGGACCGTATAAATAATATTTACTTACAAGAAGCGGCGCTCTACTCTAAACATTTGGAGATTGCAGGGCGCGTAGATTGTATCGCTGAGTTCGACGGTGTGCTGTCTATTATTGATTTTAAGACTGCCGAAGCGCCCAAGCGTGAAGAATACTTATACGACTACTTCGTTCAGGAAACTGCATACGCATGTATGCTTCAGGAAAACTACGGGATGAGTGTAAAGCAACTTGTCACGATCGTTGCTTGCGAGAACGGTGAAACTCAAGTCAAGGTTCTTCCACCCAAGAAAGAATTTTTTATGAAATTAGTTGAGTACATCGCGGAGTATCAGGAACGGTATGGAGAAAAAACAATTATTAGAGGATAAATTTATGACTGCTGCGAGATTCTCGCAGGAGGTGGAGAAGATTGCTTTACACAATCCCGATATGAATTATATTGATTCGGTTATCCACTACTGTGAGCTAAACGAAATTGAACTAGATAGTGTGAACAAGTTGGTTAGCAAACCTCTGAAGGAAAAACTCCGTCACGAGGCACAACAACTCAACTTCATGAAAAAAACAAGTCGTGCAAAGTTAATGTTGGTATGAGCTTCTTTCAATCGGAATTAGTACGTGGTGACATCCAACAGATGATGGAACTGCAGCAGTTTTGTTTCAGATCTGCTATGAATTTTGTTCTTCTCGATGACGAGAAGAAAATGGACTACTTTGATAAACTGTCACTGCTGATTGAGAAGCAGAAAACTTTTTACTTTCGTATTAAGTTAAGTGACGATCCCGAGGCGGTCTCTGTACTAGAGACTATGAAGCAGGGTATTATTATGCTTGGCGCAACGCCAGGAACCACTGTCGAACAAATGTTTGATGAACTCACAGAGCGAGTCGAACTTATGAAGAGACAGTTGAAAGGTGGCACAGAGGGTTGACGCCCGACTCTGTGTCCGTTATAATGACTGAGTGATAGGGCATCACACAAACCAAATCCAATTCAATCTGAACAAATCCTATGTCTTTTGCAGATCTTAAGCGTAAATCCCAGAACAATTTTGATTTCCTCCAGAAGGAACTTGAAAAATCATCCAGCAATAAGAATGTTGATGATCGTTTCTGGAAACCAGAGGTTGACGCTTCTGGAAATGGATACGCTGTTATCCGTTTCCTCCCTGCCCCTGATGGAGAGACCATCCCCTGGGCAAAACTGTACTCCCACGCCTTTCAAGGTATTGGTGGTTGGTACATCGAAAACTCCTTGACTACACTGGGTGAGAAAGACCCTGTTGGTGAAGTAAACCGCCGTCTCTGGAACAGCGGTGCAGATGAAGACAAAGAGACTGCACGTAAACAGAAGCGTAAGCTTCAATACTACAGCAACATCTATGTTGTGAAGGATCCTAAGCACCCTGAGAACGAAGGCAAAGTATTCCTTTATAAGTATGGCAAGAAGATCCATGACAAGATCCTCGCTGCGATGCAACCTGAGTTCCAAGACGAGACACCTGTAAATGTCTTTGATCTTTGGGAAGGTGCTAACTTTAAACTGAAGATCAAGAAGGTCGCAGGTTACTGGAACTATGATAGTTCTGAGTTTGATTCTGTCTCTGCTCTCAGTGCAGACGATGATGAACTAGAAGCAACCTGGAAGAACGAGCATTCCCTTGAGGCATTCACCAATAAAGATCAGTTCAAATCATATGCTGACCTTGAGAGGCGTTTGAATATGGTGCTTGGTATCACTCAACGCACTGCTGTTCCTACAGTAGACAGCGAAGAGTACGAACCAGTTGCTGTTGGTGGGTTCAACGACCCTGACATCACCCCTCAGTCATCGTTCCGTCAGCAGATGAATGCTCCCTCTCCTGTCAAGGAAGAGGCAATCGTTGAAGATGACGACGCACTGTCATACTTCGCACGTCTTGCTGAAGAGTGATTAAGTTTCTCTGGAAAGGTTTGAATCATCCAGTCACTTATCTAAACCTTACGTTTGTTGGAATGCTATTTGTGATTCAGTTTGTGCATACTAAAGCACACCTTACTTTAGAGACAGACGTTCACGGTCATGTTCATAGAGCATTAAAAAAGAAACCTGAACTAGCACGATCTACTTGCTACGAATTGGGTTTCTGAATTATATAAAAGCGGGAAAATTTTTCCCGCTATTTTTTTGTCTAAAAAGATGCGTTACTTTGTCTTCTTGAGTTTCTTGCTGATGTAAGTATCGGAACCTTTCTTGTAGTTATTTTGCCTCTTGAAGTCGTCAACAAATTGTCTGAAGTATTCTGGTTTCAATAGGAAGATCTCTCTTTTCTGTTCATTCTTTTTAGTTAAGTCTTCCAAGACAGTTACTGGTCTGCAAACAGTATTGCCAGGGACTGTTGTGTATCCAGAACCATTGAAATATTCAAAGTTTTTATTGAAGAAGGTGCTGTCTACTTTCAATCCTCCTTCTAAGACAACAGCATCAACCATTGTTCCATATTCATTTGGAATTTTGTAACCTGCTTTGGTTTCATACGTTTCGTAGTATGCAATATCTCCATATGGATCGTCATATTGACTCTCTGCATACTTGGTCAACTCATAGTTGCTTAGTGGCCAATCAAAGTGTCGATTGACAACGCTATTTGTTATCAGAATAACCCAATCATAGAATGGATTTCCATACGCTTTATTAGCAAGTGAATCTGGAGTCTCTCCGTCTTTTAAAATATATTTCTGGAAGAAGACTGCAAATGAAAATACATCTGCATTGATCTTATACTTTCTGAAAAGATTTTTAGCGACGACAAATTCAGATTCCGAATACGGATATACTAAAGGTTTTTCGTCGTATTGAATGTTTGGTAGAATAGAAAAATACATTTTAGTAACCGCTATTTACGTCCTCTGCATATACAAGTTTGGTTTCCATGAAACTCAATGAGATTTGAGTTGCTACTGGGTATCCGTCAGGACCGAAAGCAGCAACACCATCTGGTGTATAGTTCACGTCAAAATCTGTGATCGCACATGTTTTGAATTGTGTGATTGCTTCATTGGGACTAGATCCTTTGAAAAATGTGATCTTACACAGGTTTGGATTGCCAATGAATCCATTTCCTCCACCACTATCTTTCCAGAAAGATGACATGTTTGTTCCACCATTAAATTTAGGTAGCATAACTTTCTTGAAAGTTTTTACAATTTCATCAACTGTTTGTGCTTCTGGGAGATTGTAAGGAACCATCTTAAAGGTCAACTGTAAAGTTCTAAGATCATGTCCACCAAAAATTAATTCAACGTTTGGATTTAGAATTGCTCCACCAGTAGAAGAAAAAATGTCTTGAGTTGAAACAGAGTCACCTGTAATTCTTTTAGCAATAGCAGTAGTGAAATTTGCCCCCAGATTTGTCAATCCAGTTGCCATATTACGCTTTACTTCATTACCAACATTTTTGATAGTCTCTGCATACGCTCCTCCAGCAAAATTTCCAGCACCTTTAAGGATTGATGTTACAACATTACCAAATGCTTTTCCATCCCAGTTGGTTCTATATGAAGAGGCAACACCCTCTGGCATATACAATACAACCTGAGGATATATTGATGGTTTTAAATTCTCTGCAGATGAGTTGTACGCTGTTAGTGAATACTGATTTGCTGAACCACCAGATGCTGTTTGATTTTCCTTGGAAAATGGAGCAGAGTAATCATAAAAATCAAACACAGCAAAGTGGTCGCTGTCAGTCGTTCCAAGGTCATTTGGATATCTGAGACTGCTACCATCTTTTGGAGCTACGAGAGTAGATGTTACTGGTTTTAAAGCAGCTGCAGCAGCATCAGATGCTTTGGCAGCTGCCGCAGCATCCTCGGATGCCTTCCTTTTAGCCTCCTCTCTCTTTGCTATGTCGTCAAGCTGTCCGCCTGGTCCTCCATTTGCCATTATCTACTCATCTCCTTTGATTGTTTGGTCCCGTATCCCATGATGTTTCTTTTTGCAGTTATTTTGTCATAGAATTTATCTTCGGTTTCTTCCCAAACTAGTTTCTTTTCAACTGGGAATATCATTCCATTGAGATCTTTTACAAACTGTTCAGTTGGTAGTAATATAGCTGTGTCCCATTCTTTGGACGCAAGATCTAGATAGTAATTCTCAACATGATTATGCAAATATTTATGGAAACATACCTTAGGTATGTCAATTCTTCCCTGAAGTAATTTCTTTACAGCAATTATTCTTCTTTTTGGTGTCATGTAATGTAAATTTGCTCCCCAAAATTCGGTTCTGGTTGACTTGATTACATATGTTAAGGGGAATCTATCATAATAAGGCAACCACTTCATTTTTGCTTTGTATTCAAACATGTACATATGACCTTCGACAGTAAACTTACGAAGTTCATTTGCATCTTGTTCTTTTGCAACACCACTACGATCTCTTCTCTCGTCTATGATGTATTTTTTAGTGTTTAACTTGTAAGCACTAGCTTCTTGTTTAACTGCTGATCTATACCAAGAAAGAGATTTCTTCTCTCCTCCTGTTTTTTCTGTCACTCTTTCAAAGAGTGTTTTATAACCTGAGTCCTTATTTACTGTATTGCGTTGGACAGACGCGAAACCTGTTGCCATTGGTCTATACTCCTAAGTGATCTTCGGTGAGTATTAAAAAATTCATCTGCCTATCTTCGCAATACTCACGAGCAGCAGACCACTTAGCGTAGTTTTTTGCAAATGTTAAAGCAGCATTGCGGTAGGCAGCAGTTTTCTTGTTCTTTTCATTCGGTGGGTTTGTTTGTTTCTTGGGTTTAATCTCGATAATATATTTGGTTAACTTACCACTTTTTTCTTTTACTTTGATGTAAAAGTCTGGAAAGTATCGTCTCACTCTACCATCGGGAGCACGGTAAGGAATAATTACCTCTTCGCTCCCCCACTCTATTATCGAGGGGTTATTATCACAGAACACCATGAACTTTCGTTCCCATAATGATCTATAGATAACACGAGTTGGATTTCCACGATACTTGCCAGGATTAGTGGGTTTATACAATCCTGAGTACGCCATAAATATAGTTGGACCAACATAGGTATTTAGCGTGTCAGTCAGTAGATTCATACAAGAAATGAGTAAGAGAGGCGGCATGTCTGTCTCCAATCAGTATGATGTGCAGTTTACTTTTACGTCAGATGTTTCCAATAGTCTTGACGACTATATTACTAGCACAAATTCTGATGATTATATTTTCAAATATTTTTGTGATGAAGCGCAACTACCTAATGTAGGAACCATGACTGGTCAACTTACTGGTAGATATACTGGTATGGGAACAGTTGCATATGCACATACTCCAGTTTATACTGAGTTTCAAATGGGTTGGATGTGCGATGCAAATATGACTCCTCTAAAGTTTTTGACTTCTTGGCATAATGTTGTAATTGGTCAAGGTTCTGCATCAGCACCTCTTTCTGGTAAAAATCTTGAGAATATGAGTGCTCCGTCATCAAGTAATGAAAATTCTGCTAACAATAGAGCAATTAATATTGCATATCCAGATAATTATTGCTGTGAGGTAAAAATTACAAAGGTTGAGATGGGACAAACTGAGGAATCCAGGAGACCATCAATTACCTATGTAATGGAAAGAGCATTTCCTATTTCTATTGATGCTGTGCCTCTATCATATGGAAATTCTCAATTAACTAGAGTTACTGCCACATTCCAGTACAGCAGGCACCATTCATATGCAAATAAACTCAGTGACTCAACAAACTTCAGTGAGGGGAATGTTAGAAAGAAAGTAGATGTTCCTAGCATCCCAACCGAACAGACAAGATCTGAACTATACATCAGAACAAATAATGGTGTTGGTGCAGGCACCTTGTCTGGAACTACACTTAGACAGAGTAATACAATAGCGTAGCAAAATTAATTTTTGAATTCCATAAAAGGGGGAAAATTTTTTCTTCTAATTTTTGACTAAAAAAGTCGCACTAAATATTATTACGAAATGGAGTAATTATCATGGCTTTGCCAACCCTTGACCTGCCAACTTATGAGTTGGAGGTTCCTTCTACTGGAAAAACAATTAAATATCGTCCTTTTCTCGTAAAAGAAGAAAAAGTCTTATTATTGGCACTTGAAGGAGAGGATGAGAAAGCAATTGAGGTAGCAGTAAAAAACTTGCTAAAATCTTGTATCACCTCAAGAATCAAATTAGAGAATTTATCTACTTTTGACCTAGAGTACATTTTCCTCAAAATTCGTGCTGCTTCCGTTGGTGAGGTAGTCGAAATGGAGGTAACATGTCTAGATGATAATGAAACAAAAATAAAATATAATCTCAATCTTAACAATGTAGAGGTTGAATTCCCAGAAGGACATAGTAACAAAATTATGCTCACAGATGAAACTGGATTGATTATGCGATATCCTGGATTTGACAGATTTGTCCAAAATTCTGTATCTGGGTCGCAATTGTCAACTGACGATATCTTTGATATTATTGCAGAATCTATTGATCAGATTTTTCAAGGCGAAGAAGTATATGATTCATCTACAACAACAAAGAAAGAATTTCGACAATTTGTCGATGGATTGACAACTCAGCAATTTGAAAAAATCCAAGAATTTTTTGAAACAGCACCAAAACTATCACATAGTTTTACCGTTAGAAATCCAAACACTGGTTTAGAGTCAACGTATACAATTGAGGGCCTACAAAATTTTTTCGGGTAGCACTCTTCCATAATAGTTTGGAGGGGTATTATAAAACTAACTTTGCTTTGATGCAGCATCATAAATACTCTTTGACGGAGATTGAAAATTGGATGCCTTGGGAACGCCAGGTATACACTTCGCTACTGCTTCAACATATTGAAAAGTTACGACAGGAGCAAGAGAATAGCAAATAATGGCAGCAGGTAACGTCGGATACACTGATACTAGAGCTTTTAGCGGATCCCTCTTAGGAGACATGGCTAGTGGGATCAAAAATCGTGTCGGAAATTCGATGCAGATGGCGCGTGCTGAGCGTGCTAATGCTGCGAAAGAATTAAATGTGGGTGGGCGCAATGATGGTGTCACTCAACAAGAATTTGATAAGGAATATGGAAAAGGATATTTCTTCAAAAGAGCATTAGGATCAAATTTTGGTGGAGATCGTATTGCTAGGACAAGAGGTTACTTTGATAGCGACCCTCCAGCAAGAAGAGACCCAACAGGAACAAGAGAATCTAGATTTAGTGCAGGATTCGGCTACGCATCAAAAGAAGGTCTAATTAAGGGTGCTAGACCTCTACAAGGACCCAAAGCACCAGAATATCTGTATTCCTATGATAGGCGATATGCTGATGTTCTAGGTGATGCTGCTAAGTTTAAGGATGATACCTTAGACAAAGATAAGATGATGGCAAAGTCGCCAATGTTTGGCGGCGGTACATCTGGAACAACAGATACCAGATCTTTTGGTGGTGGGAAAGATAAAAACGCTATTCCAGTAGAAGATAAGCAATTAAATGAAAAAATTGCATCTTCTCTAGCTGGAGTCGAAGTTCAAATGACTCGACTAGAGCAGAAGATGAGCTCTGGTGAGGGCGAAGATGGAGAAGTTGCAAGTTTAGTATCTCAGAATTCAAAAGCAATAGTTGCTGGTTTTACAGGAATACATGCTGCGCTGTCTTCATTCTTAGGAATGACGGAAAAACAAACCAAGGCAATCAAAGATGGTGCTGAGGCTAAAAATGATGCAGAAGAAAAATCAGAAGATAAAGCGAATAGAGCAGCAGAAGAGTTAGGTGCTGAGGGAGCAGACGGTGGAGTAGGAAACGCCGCTGCTCAAAAACTTGGTAAAGCAGGTGAAGGTGGTGGATTCTGGGGTGGTCTTTTAGGTGGTATGTTCGATCTCTTCTCGGGGAGAGGTTTGGCGCGTGGAAAGAGAACTAATCCAAGGGCACTCAGACGCCTCATGAGAATGAAAGGCGGTGGAATGGTGCGTGGTATGGGTCGTGGTCTTATTGGACCAGCTGCGGGTGCTATGATGATGTTTGGTGCATTGGATGGAGGAATGACAGCTCCAACATCGAGATATGATCAGGTTACTGGTCCAAACTCATTTTATAATGATCCAAGAAGAAGACCAAAATTTAGGGATGGAGCATCGATTCCTGGCGGTGGTGGTAAAAATGTTATTGTTGGTGATACCGCACCAGGAGTGAGCGAGGCAATTATTCCAATGTCTCCTGATATCTTTAGACAATCAGCAAAAGCAGAGTTGCAAGTTATGAAGAAAAATCGCGATTTCTTCAATAACATCTATGCTGATGGTAATAAGAAGTTCTTTAATGGTCCAAATGGTTGGATGGAACTGGGTAAAAAGTTATGGGATTCTATTAAGAGTTTGTTTGGCGGAGGACAAGATGATCCCCGAAGAGATCCGCCACCACCAGGATCTCTAGAACCAATAAGTCTTGAGGGATTTAGTGAAAGTGAAATTTCTGATCTTGGTAGAATTGTTGCTGCAGAAGCAGGGGATAAAGAAGGTAGAGCATTGGTTCTAAATTCAATCCTCAATAGATATCGTCAAATTAAATCTGGTAAGGTTGCTCCAGGGAAATGGGGTATCGAAGGTAAAACAAAAGACGAGGTTACCATATCAGATGTAATCAGAGCAAAAGATCAATACCAACCAATGCGAGATGGTAGTTTTGACAAAGTTACTGCAGATCAAGGAACTGAGGCATTGTCACAAGCAATATCTGGTGGTGGTTTAAACCCAGAACAAGTGAAGAAAAATTTGGTTGAAAGTGGAAAATCGGAAGCTGATGCTACGATGGTTGCTGTTGCTGATAGTTTCTACAATCCAAACTTAAGTGATAATAAACCATTTAAGGATGCTCCTGCAGTTAATACGGACAATGACCACGCATTCATGTCATCTCCTATTGGGTATAAACCTTCTGATTTGAGTAATCTAAATGCAGTTACTCAGAATGAACCAGAATCAGAACCTGGACCTAGTTTACCTGGACCAGTAACTCCTGAGCAAAGGAAAAATCTTGATCTCATGGAGTCTATTGTGCCAGGATTTAAGGGATCATTCTTGGAGTTGGCCAACTATAATGAATCTCAATCGCAGCAAATGGCATCTCCAATGTCTGCATTTACACTTCCATCAGCAACCCCTCAATATAGTGCTGGATCTAGTCAAGAATCATCAAACTTGACTGGAATGTCTTTTGATGAGTTTGGTGGTTTTTCGTTTACTCCATCTCATCCTAGTGGTCAATAATCATGGCAGCAGGTAACGTAGGATATACAGATACAAGATCTTTTAGTGGATCTCTCCTTGGTGATATTGCTTCTGCAATAGGAAATAGGACAAAGAATGCTGCTCTAATGGCACGTCAGGAACGTGCGTATGCAGAAGAACGAGCAGAAAATCAAGATACTTCTTTAGATGAAGCGGGTATTGGTAAAGGGTACTTTTTTAAGAGAGCATTAGGATCAAATTTTGGTGGAGATCGTATTGCCAGAACTAGAGGTTATTTTGAAAAAAACCCACCAATGGGAAGAGATCCTCTTGGATCTATTGAATCTAGATTCCGTGGTGGTTTTGATTATGGTGATGATGTAGCAGCACCTACACCAAAGTCAGTAACACGTTCATCTTCTGGTGGAACCATTCCTACTTCTTCCAGTAGTCCTCTTGGTCCTGGTGGACCTACTGAAAAGAAACCTTTGCCAGTAAGAAATACCAGACTTACTGTTGGTATGCTATCTACTTTCCAAAGATTGGAGAAACAACTAGCAAATATAACTTCATTTGTTGGCACTGGTGGAGGAAGTCCTCAAGCAGTATATGCACTAGAAAATCAAAAAATGTTACTTGGTAGTGTCTTTGCCAAGACTACTAATATTATTAACAGTGTCACAAAAGCAATCGGTAATCAAACTGATACTATCAAGAAGATTGCTGAAGATGAATCTAACAAATTAAAACAAGATGCTATCGATGCGGCATCTAAATTAGAAGAATCTGGAAGTGAAGCGCAAAATGCAAAAGCAAGCAATGCTATTTCAAAAGCATTAAGTAAAGCAAAACAGATGAAGTCTGGTATGTCAGCACCAGGCAGTAGATTGAAAGATGTATTTGGTCCTGCTGGTGGCATGGATAAAGGATTGAGAAATCCCAGAGCAGCAGCGCGACTCGCTAGAATGCGAGCAAAAAGAATGTTTGGCAAGAAAATTGCCCGAGGTATAACTGGAAGAGCATTAGGACCAATCGGTAAAAAAATAGCACAGAAAACATTGAAGAAAGGTGCTGCTAAAATAGCAGCGAAGGGCATTGGTAAACTTGCAATTAAGAAGGTTCCAATTCTAGGTGCTGTTGCTGGTATTGCTTTTGGTATTGAAAGAGCAATGAAAGGAGATTGGGTTGGAGCACTTGGTGAGGTTGCTTCTGGTGCTGCTAGCACCGTTCCTGGTGTTGGAACAGCAGTATCTGTAGGTATTGATGCTGCCCTGATGGCGAAAGATGTTGGTGAAATGCAAAATGAGACTCCACAATTTGCTGAGGGTGGCGTCATTAAAGGAGATGATTGGCTTGGTTCTAAAATTAGCAAATTTGAGAATGATAAACTAAAGAGGGAAATGGGTGCAAAACCACTCGACATGAATTTTTGGAGAGAGTGGCATACTTTACATCTTAAGTTTGATAAGAAAAATAAACCAGAACTTGTTGATCAAATAACGGGGGGACTTGATACATATTTCTTTAAAAAAGGTGGTGTCAAAGCATTTACAGATGGATTAAAATACGTATTTGATCAAATTGGATCCTACCTCATGAATCTTCCTGATAGTATTGGAAATTATTTTAGAGATAGACAGCAAGATCTTATGAGTGGTTTAAGGAATTTGGTTGGAGGTGGTGCATACAGAGGTCCAAGTATGACCGCTGTTGGTGGAGCAAAAGTAACACAAGCAAACATCAGTAGAGGTTTTGGCGTCAAAGATGGTTTGGGTTCTGGTAAAAATCCTAGTGGACATAGTGGACTTGATATTGCTGGACCAGGATTTACTCAAGGAACTCCTATTTCATTCTTGCCAAAAGGAAAAGTGATTGATGTTGGTATTATTGGAGATTCTAATGATCCAGGTAACCAAAATGCTGGGTATGGAAACTTTGTTGTTATTAAGACAGACACTGGTGAGATTGTAAAAATGGCACACTTTGATAGCGTTAGTGTCAGTAAAGGTGATATGGTTGGAAAACAAGATGATGGGTCCACAAAGGTTATTGGAAAACTTGGCAATACTGGTTTAAGCACTGGACCACACTTGCACTTAGATTTGGGAACGGGTTATAATTCTGGAACAGCATATGTTTCTGGACTCATGGATCCGATGCCTTATGCTAATGATTTGATTAGAGGTGGTGGAGATGTAAAAGTCACAGAACAGCAAAATAGACCTCAAAATCTTAGTGGGGGCAATCTAGGAACCCAAGGACAGATGGGGAATAGAGATTTTGGTTCTACATCTGGTGTTGGTGATAAAGGTTTCTTAATTGTTCCTGGTCATGCATCAGGTGGTGGTGCCCCTGGCGAAAAAGAACTTGTTAAGAAACTGGCAATGAATGCATATGCTAATGTGAAGAAGAAATATCCAAACGCAAATGTTCAATATATGGATTTAGATTCTATGTTTGAAGATACCGAAGAAGGATTTAATAAGCAAAAAGCATGGTATAAGAAAAAAGAGGGCGAAGGATATGAAATCCTTGAAATTCACATGGATGCATCTATGGAGTCTGGATCTGGAAGTGGCAGGGGTGTTATTGTTCCTGTTGGTGAGTTAAATAGAATTGAGCAACACTATGCAAAAAATTACGGTGCATTTGAACGAGGATTCAGAGATCTTGCTGCTCCAAACAGAGGAGCAAGTATTTTTGAATTGGGCAACATGTCTCCAGAATTGCAGCAAGCAACAAAGTCTGGACAGGTAACAAAGGCACAATTGGATGCATTGACAGCATCATTTGAAGCATCAGTTGCTCAGGGAATGGGACTGGTCCCAGTACCACAACCAACACCCGCTCCCAAGAATCAAACACCACAGCAAACTTGGGATATATTCTTAAAAGGATTAGAATAAATGGCAGAATTACAACAATCTAGATCTTTTAAATTAAAACAGGTCATAGTTGAAGATAAGACTGGTAATACGTACAATATTACTGGACTAGTCGCATCCTTTACATATGGTGAGAAAGTAACATCGCCATTTGTGATGGGAAGTCTTGTCATAGTTGATTCTGCTGGAGCATTTAATTTAATCAAATATTCTGGAGGCGAGAAAATAACAATAACACTGACTGATGTTATTAAAAATGCTACGGATGCTGATGATCAAACTTATGATTTGAGAGTTTGGAAGGTAGCGAATAGATTTGTCAAAGAGAAAAAACAGCACTATACACTTGGTTTGATTTCTGCAGAAGCACTTGTCAATGAAGGGGCAAGAGTTGCTACTCCGTTGACAGGAAAACCAGAGCAAATTATTGAAGACACTTTAATTAAAGAATATCTAAAGAGTGAGAAAAAATTATTTTCAGATCCAT
>Ga0209557_1001276_pt1 | contig 14100 bp, 9 predicted proteins | sample SaaInlV_120m_DNA_4_FD_184672 | JGI IMG/M metagenome (GOLD analysis project Ga0209557, IMG submission 184672) | Marine microbial communities from expanding oxygen minimum zones in the Saanich Inlet - Saanich Inlet SI074_LV_10m_DNA (SPAdes) (version 2) | ecosystem: Environmental > Aquatic > Marine...
AGCTCCGGATTTCTTGGGTCTACAAGTGATTCTACATAATCAGTATCAGTACCTCCATAGTAAGATCCAAAATAATCATAGTAAATTGGACATGATGAAAGACCAAGTTGAACACCCATCAATTGAGTATCAGTATATACCTTTACTTTTGTATCAGTAGATGCACCATAAAGTTCCTCATTTGTAGTGCCAAAACAAACACTTCCAAAGTAAGTAGTAAATCCAATAAAACTGCTAATACCAGATGAGCAGAAGATATCTGATGATTTGAGGTATGCGAAAGTGGTAATACCAGAAGTAGTATGGAAGTTTTGACTATCTGAGAATACTGCTGGGTTAACTAATTCGAGATCCTGAATAGTTGCAATACCAGCAGAAAGGTCAAAATTATTTAATACTTGCAGATTTCCCTTAATAATGGCACTACCATTAGATACGAGATTAAAATCTAGTTCTTGATCCTCGGAGCACTCTTGATTTATTGCAAATCTACCATCAGTTCTTAAATGTGCTAAGATAGTATCAGTAGAACCAGTTCTGAATAAGAAACCACCAGTTTCAAGACCAACTAATGCACCAGCACCAACATGAGTTCTAAATGTAATATCACCAGAACCTCTGTTTGAAATATCTAATGTTTCTGAATTTGGAACATATTGTATTGATGAACTATTATCTCCACCAACTTCATCAGAACCCAGACTTAATGTTATAGATCCCTGTGTAGAAACAAAGTCACCAACAACAGTGGTTTCTTTTTTAATTAGAAGATCAGAAGAGAAAATATCAGTACCAATGCCAATCTTATTTGCTTTGATTGAACCAACTGTAGAAACACCAGATACTGATAATTCATTAGTACCAAGTATACCTGTTATATCTACACCAGTAGTTGTGGTTTCAAGTCTTTTGGCACTGGCTAGGGTACTACCATAATAAAGTTCTACAGAATCATTAATATCTATTTTCGTTGTACTACTCGAAAGAGTTAATACAGATCCGCTAATAACGAGAGGATTATTGATAACACTAAGAATCCCCCGTGTACTTCCAGAATTATATTGTAGGGTAAACTCTTGAGCATTTCCCAATTGAATCTGATTATTACTAAAAGTTCCTGATGGAAGTCTCAAAAAATTATTAAATGTTGCTATACCAGAAACACTTAATTGTTGAGTTTGTGTAGTTCCAAAGACAGTAACACCAACACCAGTGGTTTCAAATTTCTTAGAGTCGTTATAATAAAGATCTACCGAACCATCAGGAGTAAATACTGCCAATGTTTCGTTTCCAGTTCCACTTTTTTCAAGTTTTATCTCAGTCGGACTCTTAAGTAGTAGACCATAAATTCCAGTAGTATCATTATCACTAATAACACTGACTTGCCCATTATTATAAATTTCAAGATTAGTTGCACCATCAGATCCCATCTTAAGGACACCACCTTCAGTGAGATCTAAATCACCACCACCCGCCATATCTAGATCAAAACCACCATTTATGACTACATCATTATTGAATGTGGATACACCAGATACGTTTACATTATCTAGTTCTGTATGACCGTCTACATCTAGGATTGTATCTACATTTAAGTCTGTGAATGTAGATACACCAGTTACTGTAAGATTAGTATCTACAGAAAGATCGCCAATAATATGAGAATCACCCTGTATAGTCGAAATTCCAGATACAACTATATTTCCACGTACATCCAATCTTTCTGTAGGTAATGTTGTACCCAAACCAATTAAACCTGTTGGTTGTACTGTGAACGTACTAGTTCCTTTACCAACTTGAAAACTTCCTTCTGCAACTGGTAAATGATCTAAACCTTCTCCTGGTAGAAATGGTCCAACATAAGCGTTAAAATCTGTAGAAAGTGTTCCTGCATTTACAACCCAACCATTAGTTGCGATTGCAATAACACCACCAAGAAGTGTACCATCTCCACGATATGAAGTGGCGCTAATAATACCAGTATCTGGGTTAGAAAAAATACTAGCACCTATACTAACCATTCCCTGGAATGTGGATACTCCAGATACTTTTAAGTCTTCCGATTCAAGTTGCTCATTAATTCTAGCTCTTCCATAAACATCGAGGGGTCTATTGGGTGCCGAGGTTCCGACGCCAACATTACCCCTACCATCAACTAGAAATCTATCGTTATCTACCTGAACTCCACTTCTAAAGTTAAAAGACTTTCTATAATTTGCCATTTCCCATCTTCTATGGTTTCTAGTTATTTATCTACTTGTCTACTTGTCCCTCTAACATGCCCAATCGGTCCTCTAACATAACAATTCGATCTGATAACTCTCTAATTGATTCAATGAGAAGTGGAGTAAGTTTTTCATAACGAACTGCCATGAACCCATCTTCTCTTTTTGTAACAAGACCAGGTAATCCAAGTCCCTCAATCTCTTGTGCAATAACACCAGTATCTTCTTCACCCGTTTTATTTGAATGCTCGTTCCACGTAAATGTATTACCGGTAAGAGTATTTACTTTATCAAGAGCTCTATAAATTGGTTTGATATTATCTTTCAATCTTTGGTCAGAAGAGTAGAATGCAACAATGTCTTGACTAACACGAAGTTCACCAGTTACGCTAGTAACATCAGATGATGCCTGACCAAGAAGAATAGAATCTGCTTGGAGACGAATAGTATTACTAGTTGCATTTAGATTTAAGTCACCTGCTGAAGTATCAAGAGTTTGTGTGTCAGTTACTCCAATTTGGATGTTACCGAAGTTAATACCACCATTACCAGTAATTTTACCTTCAACAAGCAATGTTCCTTGAATGACTGTATTACCAGTTGCGTTAGCAACAGTAAATTTATTATCAGTACCGTTTCTAATATTGAATGTATTATCAATATTTACTGTACCATCAAATTCTGATGCTGCATTTACTATTAATAAATCAGTAATTGCATTACCAATTGTAGTATTAGCATTTAATGTCGTGTTACCGTCAACATTGAGGTTTCCATCTATATCAGCATTATCTGCAATGTTAACTGTACCACCATCAGAGTCGAGAATTAAATTGTCAGTACTAGTATCAATTTGATTTCCATTAGTAACAGCAACCTGAATATTGCCAAAGTTACCGCCAAGACCAGATACAACCCCAGTAACATTAACAGTTCCAGAAATATTAACATCATCTAAGTTGGTAATACCATCAATATCCAAATCACCACCAACATTCAAGTTCTTGGCAATACCAGCACCACCACCGATAATTACCGAACCAGAAGTTGTATTAGTAGATTGGGTTGTATCTCTCACATTAAAGAGATCTCTGATATTAACTGGGGCAGTAAAGTTACTCTCCTGGTTAACATTCATTGGTCCATCAAATTGTGAAAGAACCTGTTGAGATGCACCACCTTCAACAACGATTCTTTCCTTAACAATAATCTCGTCAAATACTGCACTCAATCTTGATGCACTTTCACCAGTAATAGTTGAAACTGGAATATCAAATGTAGAAATTTCACCACTAGATGCTGTTGTCTTAGAGTTACCTTGGAAAGAGTCACCTCTATTATTCATACCAGTATAAACAACAATTGCACCCTTTTTCTTCTGTGCTTGTGCAAGTTGTTCTTCAGTTTCATCAAGAGATTTAATCTGAACCTGTGGTAGACCTGTTGAATAGTTACCAGGTCCATAACCAAGATATTCAAATGTATGACCAGATGCTCTCATCGTAGTTGGTCTACGAATTTCAAGTGCAATTGGTCTAATCTTTCTTATCAAAGAACCGTCTACATGAGTAGTCTTTCTAGTAGCAAGTGCTCCACGAACAACCGTGATCTCATCATTAAAAGTACCACCAAGAGTGTTACTTGCAATTCTCATGATTTCATCATCAATCTGAATGTAAGAACCATAGTTGAATCTAGTTACAGTTCCAATACCAGATGTTGTAATTCTAATTCTAGTTTCATCGGTGAATGTATTAACCTGTGCAATTTCTTTATCAAATATGAAACTGCCTCTTTGACTTAAGTTTTCCCCAAATTGATCGGAAGTGCCCTCATTTGAAGAGAATCCATGCTTTAGAATATATGCAGAATTGATTGGTTCTGATGTTGCCTGATATGTAAATGTATTAATACCAACTCTAGACTTGACAATAAAGTCTCCGAGATTTATATTTTCATTATCAACAATTTTAAATTTATTACCTGCAACTAAACCATGAGCATCAGTACAATTAACTGTCACTAATTCTGAGGTATTATCAAAAGATGTGGAAGTGACTGCAATAGCAGGTCCTGTTAGTAAACTATACTGTCCTTCATAGATTTGTGGGTCACCTGATGTTTTTGCAATAGCAATTTGATTTGCTGAAGGTACGTCAATAATGCGATAATGCCCATCTTGTGCAGTACCAATACCGGTGATTTGAACAACTTTATTATCTGCTTCCGATATTCCATCTGCAGTAAGAGTTAAACTTACATTTGTTTCTACACCATTATTACCAATGATACTTTCATCTAATTGGAAATTACCAGCAGTATAACCAGAACCAGGGTTTGTAATCGTTAAAGCAGATACATTTGAACTTGAGTTGACAGTAACTGTAGCAGTGGCACCTCTCCAAGTATTAGTGATTGTACCATCTTCTAGAATCTTGACGTTATAGTAAGTACCAGTATTATAACCAACACCACCACTTGCCAGATCTAGTGAGACAATACCACCATAACTATGATTTCTATCAAAAGTTAGAGTTGTAATACCAGATGTCGATTCTTCTTCTACAGTTTCAATTGATAAACCAACACCAAAACTCTTACTAAACTTATCAACAGTTTCTCTAGTAAGAGAGTTCTTTAGATTATTTGTAATAACTTTACCTAAAGGTGCTCTAAGTGCATAAGACTTGGAAGCAATTGGGTTGTCATTAATATTATCTCTATCTTGCTGAGGGTATAAGTCTGCAATATTCTGAGAATACTCATTATCAGTAAATTCTTCCTCAACAGGTACACTTGCATTTAGAGCAAAGAGATGATAAATGCCATCTCTTTGACCATCGACATAATCAGAAATTGTAAGTGAACGATAAACAACTAAGTTGTCTCTAACATCATTCCTTTCAAATCTTGGCCAAGAAGTATCTTTTACGGTTGGCCAAGATGGATTTGTAGAGACACCGGCAGTGATATCATAAGTAAATTCCATGTCACTTATGATACTCTTAACTGGAAATTTCCCATTATAACCAGTACCATACTCACCAAAAGTATTCAGAATTGAATCTTTAATACCATAAATTTTAATATCATTTCCAACTTGAAGATTATGTGGTTTTTCTGTAGTTACTGTGATAGTGTAAACACCGTTTACAGCATCAGATCTTACAGCATTTGATAGATATCTATTATTTTTATTGTACTTATAATCTGCAGAATTTAGATTTCTAGTTGTCGGCAGAATGAAATCAGTATCATTTCTTACACCAGTATCACTACTCTCTTGAATAATAAAACCAGGTTCTGGTGCTTTTGCTGCGCTAATTTCTTTAGGAATAACAACTCTTAACTTATAGAGTTTTTGATCCAAACTTCTAGTATCTGCAATTCTCTTAATATAAGATGGATCTGTTCTTTGTTGATAACCACCAACACCAACACTATCAATATAATTGAATAAAGTATTTTGATAGAATGATAGATCTGGATTTGATGGTTTTACGTTAATATACCAGTTTGTATTTGTTGCATCCCACTGGACCGAATGTCCCAAGTCACCAGCAACTTTATCATGAATTCTACTAGAAACTTTAAGTTTTCTACCACCATAGATTGTTACTGGAATACCAAGACTTGCATCAGATTCTGATGTTGCAAGTTGAATTTCTCTATCCAGTAGAATGATACCATCAGTTCTAATATTATTATTAGAAGAAGTAATTACAAAGTAAACAGAGTGTTCTTTTACATTTTCTGGTAGATCACCATCCAAACTTTCAATAATAATTTTCTCAGAATTATTCAGAGTATGATCTGATTCTAAGGTCAGTTTATTATCAACAGATGTACTAACATTATATACCTTCTCATTTGTGTTGATACCATCTGGAAGAATAATATCAGAGTAATATTCATTACCATTGATAGTTGCAAACAATCTATCAGATTTCTTACCACCAATTCTATAACCTTGTGTTAAAACGGGTGGTATGATATCTTCACTATTAAAACCAAATAGATATAACCTATTTTGATTTGGATTGATAGTGGGACTTGTAGTTAGACCAACATCAATAGAGATCCAGTCAACAGTATTCTCTTGAGTTGTAATTGCCTTTGGTGGAATAATATTTGTCAAGAATAAGTTATTATCCTTATCAAATGCATCTGATTTAAAACCTTCACCATTCAGAGAGATTTGACCAAAGTTTGAGTTTGAGTTGGTAATGGAGTAGTCAGCACCTGAAGAACCATCAAAGTGCTTACAAAAACCAATAGCAAAAACTGAAACTACTTGAATAAATGAGTCGTTTGATGCTTTAATATGAGAAGTCTCCCAACCCCTTCTATACACAACACCAGCATCTAGGTGATATGCTGTGTTTGGATCTGTTGAAGATGAATTGGATGATAGATCTGCACCAGTTACTTTAGAATCATCAATACCAATATATTGTCTAGAATCTTGGAAATACTTAACAAAGGATCTATCATCTTTCTGCAGTGATACCCCCGTGAACTGAGCGACAACCATCGATTTAAAACCAGATGCTTTGCTGCCATTAGCATGCATACCATTCATACCCCAGACAGAACGGAGTGAGATATTAAAGATGTATGGGGATGCACCAGAAACAGTATCGGTTTCAATAACAACTGTTGCGGAAGAGATACTACCTTGTAGATCAAGGTCTCTTCTAGCATTTGGGATTAAATATGTAAACTTATTGTCACTTAAAACTGTTTGTACTTTAGTTGAGATGTTATAATCAGTAGGGACTACGTTCCTAATCTTAATGGGTGTTCCCTCATTAAATTCATGAGGTATATTGGTGGTAACTGTAACTAAATTACTACCAGAAGAACTGATGTTAATAGCAGCAATATCAATTACGTCAGTGTCAAATGCACCAACAATTTCCCACTCTGGACGTTGTTTTGCGAAACCACCTGCATCTGCTGGATACTTTTGGTCAATTTCTCTGGTGCCAGCACTAGTTCCATATGCATTAGAAAGTTTAGCATAATACATGTCTAGATCTGTTAGACCTGTATTGCCATACTTATTAACACCGTCAATATATTCAAAGCAAGTTAGTTTATGATGAGAGAATGTTGGTTTTGCAGTATCAGTCCAGTCTGTAGAACTTGTATATGCAAGTTCTGATTCTCTTGCATCATATATACTGAATTGCCAAAGATAACATGCACCAGTTACTTTAAAGATGCAAGAATAATTTGCTGCCGGATCAGTTGGATTTGGTACGTACTTTGGTCTAATTTTAGTTTTTCTAAGGTCAAGACCAACTATAGAAGAACCCCGAGGTACAATTATACCACCGTAAATACTATTGAACTTATAAAGATCATTATCACTTTGTGTTAAGTCAAAGTTTGATTCTAATGATAAATTTAAAGCACTAGAAGCAGTTGGGTTTGCAGAACCTACACTAGAATCTGGTGCAATAACTTTAGCTGTGCCATTATCATTATATAATCTAAAACCTGGCCTATTATCAACTAAGTGTTCACCTGGTAAAAGGAGAATAGTCGTTTTCTCTGTGATGTCATTATCATCACCTTTTACATATGAAAATCTTGCTGCCTCTAAAAGTGCTCTCTGTACAGTTTTAAAGGGTCTTGCAAGTGAATTGCCCTGATTATCGATACTATCCGTAGAATCAAGATCACTGGGAGAAACATAAAGAATGCGGCCATCAGTATTCTTTATAAAATTATCTAACTTATTGAGAGGCATTTTATTATGTCAATCATTGGATTTCTATATTTTATTTAGTTCAGTAAATCTTCCTCTTTAGAAGAGTAGTATTCATCTATCGGCATATCTTCTGGATTTTCTATATTTAACGTAAACAAACATGGATGTGCTTGCTCATCTATCAAATAAAAAGAACCTATGTAAATGTCTTCAACCATAAAAAGACGGTTACTATTTGCTTCTCCTACTATGTCTTGATCATATAAATGACCATCGGGAAGGTCGTCAAAGGTAAAAGGTACCCCATTTAAAAAATATATCTGAACAATTCTTGGAAATCTCTCTTCGTCTTCTTCATACCAACAGAATTTCTTAGTAATCCTATAAGACATACCGTTCACTGTTCATGTGTCTTATATATTATATGATGCGAGTAGGGAGACTTGAACTCCCACGAGATTGCTCTCAACAGATTTTAAGTCTGGTGCGTCTACCGATTCCGCCATACTCGCTTAGTGCTTCCTGAGAGGATCGAACTCTCCTTAGGCAAATTATGAGTTTGCTGCATTCACCAGATTGCTAAGGAAGCAGATACCCGTGGATGGATTTGAACCATCTCAAAGCCTCTAATCTGGAGGAAAAGGTTTATAAAACCTCTCTGACTACCAAGTCTCACGGGCTGATGATGAACTACTGAGCTTCGTTATTTTGCTCAGTGTGTATTCGTATTAGTTCATCATCGGCAGGCATCATTACTGCTGCCTTACCATCTTCTCTTACAATACCTATGGTTTCACCATTTTCGACTCTTTCTAAGAGTTCGTCAAAATTGTCTTCCCATTCTTTTAGGGTAAAAATCTCCATTTACACCTCCAGTGGTTCTGCATAAACCAAAGCATCTTCAGGACAAGTATTGCGAATTGCTTCAAGAACATTCATGAACTGATCTACAGTATCACAAACAATTTCTTTAGTGTCTCCTTCACTAGAATAGATGTAGAATGTGCGTTTGGCAGGGTCTACAACACAACGTGTGAGAAACTCGTCTTGCATGGTGACTTGGTTGCTTACCTTGTTATTATAAGGCATTTGAGTGCTGGTGTCAACTGTGACAGTCCACAATCTGAACACTACATTCATTGCATACCATTTAATGTGTCAATTGCATTTTTGTTATCGGATTTGGAACTTGAAATTTTAGAATCACGACTACCATATCCCCAGACAAATACTTCACTGGCAGTTTTTCTATCTTTGATTTTATTAGTCTCTTCTATTAAAGACTGATTAATTTGTGATCTTAAATCATCAATATCTGCTGCTGCTTGTTCTATTTCTGCTGTACATTGAGCACATTGAGCTGTTCCCACACCAAGCATAACTGTTCCTATACCAATAACATAATATGTTCCAACAACTCCTCCTTCGTTTATTCCAAGTCCTGATGCATAACCTTTACCAGTATTATTTGATGATAAAAGCACTCTATCGTCTGACTTAAATGGAACATCTGCATTTACATCATCGAGACCTTCATATTTGTCAATATATGGAAAATCTTGAGTGATTATACTAGTAGTAAGACCAGAATCAGTCTTACCAAGAACAATACCATTTACGACTGCAGCTGATGGAGTTCCAGAAGTTCCTATACCAATTTTACAACCATAACCTGATGCTTCCGCAATCTTATCGATGATTAATTGTTTCTTTTCATTAATTTGAGTAGAGATGCTTATAATTTTATTATCTGATATCTGAGCAACATCTTCAAAATCTTTTACCTCTTGGACATATATATCGTTTTCAGATTGACGACGATTTACATCTTTTTCTACATTAGCATCTATTTCATCAGTATTTTTTAAATATTTACCGTCATCAGATTGTTGAAAAGATGTACTAACAATATTTTTTGGTAGTTCTATATCAGATACTACATCTGAATTGTGGTTATTAAGAAATTCATCATCTAACTTTAGATTTTCAATAGATCTTGCAAATGAATCTGACATAGTTACCTCCTATCATAATCCCAACCGGCAAGAGAATATTGCGAATTATCTCCGGGATAATCTGCTGGAGATTGTCCTTCATATTCTACTTGCAATTTATCATTCATTATTCTCTCCGCAAATACTGTATAATTGCAATTTATTGCATTGCCAGAATTATTACCAACAATAATTTTCGTACCTACAATTTCTTTAACATATAATTCTTGGAATAATCCAATCGAAGTCAAATTAACTGTAATACTATCAGTATCTATAAACTTTTCTGTCCAGTATTCTGGGAGTTCGATAACGTTAGAATTTTTAAGTTTTCCCCTCAAATATGTCCCCACTTCGGGACCTTCTAAACAAATATATCTGAGTCTATGAGTATCTGATTTTGTTGGATGTGGAATATCAAAACCTTTTCCAGCAACTGCAAGTTTTGGAACAACATATCCAGCCCATGATAATCCATTGATGGTAAGATTTGGAGCACCGATTGTTACATTTGCTCCAGCAACAACGGTATTTTTACCAACAATATCAACTTCTTTTCCCATTAAAGATGCAACTGCCCCCATTATTTGGGCATTAACCACATTAGTCCTAAACTCAACTCCAGTTACACTAGACCTACCTGTAACATTAAAATCACCAATATATTTGGTTACGGATGCATTGTGTAGGTTAATATTACCTGGTGAACCATAAATGGCAAAAGGTGAATCTGGATTCATGCCAATATTGACAGAACCATGACCAAAACCAATAATAGATGTTTTTCCTAGATATGCATTGTAAATTGCACCAGTGCCTGGTTTCCAAAATCCTTTAGGTAGATCCAATGAACTGCCTAGAAAAGCATTGAATACGTCTAAAGTGCCTACGTCGAAAGTGTCAAATGCCATATTACTTACAAGATTGAGAAATTGCGTCGATTAAACTAGTTAATTGACTAGGAACAAATGAACCTAAAAGACCAGATATAGGTGATCCCTTACTGATATCTTTACACAACAGGTATATTATACCACCAGAATTCAAATTTATCGAGTCTGTTGCTGTTACACATACTTTTGCACCACCTAAAGTCATTTGCTCACCTGCAACAATAGTTACAGCTTCATTTGATTTAACCATAAAAGAACCATCATTCCCTTCCCCCAAAGTCTCTATGAAAATATTTTTTGCTTTTAATTTTATATTGCCATCTTCTGCAATGATTGCAATATCTCCTTGTTTTGCAGTGATAGATCTTGTGACTGTTTCTTGGGATGCCTCTTTTCTATCATCACCTGGTAACTGACCCTCAATAATTTCGTGATATGCACCCTGAACAATTTCACTCTTATTACCACTATCACTATGTAGTTCTAGATTGCCATTACTTAAAGATTTGACATAGTGTGTAGGAGGAGAACTTGTCGGATCTCCAGAAGGACCAAAAAAGATGGTTCCATATATGTTTTCTGTTAAAATAAATTCCGGATTAGACATTTAATTACTCCACACAATCTACAATTCTTATAATGTTAACTTTTCCTGCGGATGTGACAGCAGAAAATTCTGATGTTGATGTGTCGAATATTAAATTTGAATCAATAACAGTAGAATTTACTTCTAAAGATTTTTTTAATAAATTTTCATCAACACAAATGCCATTGTAACATACAAAACCAGTAGGACAATCAGAATCTATATTACATGATATGCTTCTACACCTACCATCAATACATATTTGTCCAGATGGACAATCACTGGTAACCGAACAGAATCCACCTAAAGAAGTATTAGTTTGTACAGAACCAGGAAGTATATTGCCACTTTCAGATACCTCTAAAATGTCATATATTGGTTTTAAGTTTACTCCAGAACCATTTTTACTATCTACTTGAACTGTTGGTATTTGAGTAATACCGCATACTTTGCTTGTAATGTCAACATTTAATATTTGTCCAGATTCTGTTATAGTTACATTAGCTTGTAAACCAGGTATATCTGGTATCAGTTTTATATTATCATTTGGACTATAACCAATACCGGTTGAAATAACATCAAAACCAGTAATACAAACTACATAATCTCTTATACCAATAGAATCAACAATAGTTGTTTCACTACCATCACCATCACCATCACCATCATCATCATCATCAAACTCAGTTTTTCCATTTGGTGAAGGTATATAACCATTACCAGATGATACTATTGTTATATTATTAACAAATCCATCATCATCTATAACGGCATAGGCTGATGCATAATTACCATTACGACAATTATCGACAATACTAACAAAAGGTGGTGTTCTATAACCAGAACCACGATTTACTAAGTCTACACCTATTATTCTTCCCACTTTATCAATAACTGCATTTCCTGCAGCACCAAATCCACCTCCACCAAATATTTCTATTTTTGGTGGTCCACAACGATATGCAGATGTATCACATTGGGTAATACTATCTGGGATAGTTCCATCAAACTCTCCTAAAGTTCCACCAAAAATAGGAAGATTTTTTGTCCAACCATCCACAGTATTAATCAATTCAGAGGAAGATGGCACTGGTAAGAAATTTTTAAAATCATCTATTTGTTTTTTTGTTGGACCACCCCAGAAAGGATCTGTTTTGAAATCTTTAATTTCTGGACAATTTGGTTGTTGACATAGAAATGATTCAAAACCTAAGATAAAGTCTAGTGCCTCAAAAATACTACCAACAACTTTAGAAACATCTCCTATTACATCATTGATTGCATCCAAAATAGGTCCAATTGCCTTATCAATATCAGATGCTAACTTATTGATTAAACCATTAGTCCATTGAAGTGCTGCACAAAATGGTACATTAACAATCTTACCAATTAGTTCAAACAAAAAGTCACCGACCATCTGAATTAAATCAGAAATAATATCTTTAAACTTACATAAAATAGTATCAATAATTTTTTGAATTATTGTATTTTTGATGCTTTTTGCTACCGTAGGTAAAAGCATATCAATCAAATCTTGAATACCCGCTCTTATTTTACCAATAAGATAATCTCTTAATCTTTGAATTAATGATTTTAATATTGCGGAAATAATTTGAGATGTCTTTCTTATAAGACTTGTTATTTTACCAATTTTATTAATTGCTCCATTAATATAAAGTTCACCCCAAGCTTTTAATGCCTTTATCTTTTGAAAAAATATGTGCAATTGGGTATTAATAGCGCCAAGTGATCCGACACCACATGGATCTGGTAGTGCTACAGGTTCGGACCACAATTGAGCACCAGATGCAAAAGCAACAGAATTATACCAAACTTCTGATTTTTCTGGATCAAAGAAAGAATAACTTTTACCAGTCTGCCTATCAAAACCCATTTAAAGATATCCTCCTATCGAAATATTTATCATCGTTTTTTCGTTGCTTGATCAAAAAGTCTTCTGGGTATTGATTTTGTCGCGTTATTTTTGGGACTGCCCATTATTAGATTAGTACCGACAGTTAAACCATTATTAAATCTATCAACTCTCTTAAAATTTGTTGTTCCATCCTCAGATTCCCTAATACTATACTCAGATATGTTATTTGCAATAACATGCAATACGATTGGTATTTGCTCAGATTCGTCCATATAACAGCAAATAACCCATTCACCTCCCCAAAGAGCACATGAAGTGTTATTTAAATTTCCAGATGAAGTTGTTTTTGATACAATCCCCCATGGTAAATCATCATCTATAATCTCATTTGCTTTTGGGTGTTTACCGGGAATTCTCAATCTTACCCTATCACCATGAGCATCAGACCATTTGGCACCAAGAACATGCTGATTTTGGCCCGGTACAACTTGAGCAATGAATAGTTTTGAAAAATATTGTTGTGCTAAGTTGGATGACATTATTTGTTTTTATTAGTATATAGTCCATATGAGTCACGAACTAAAGTCATTGATGTTATAGATCTCAATGGATCGAAATGATGACATAAGTTAGCAATTAAATATTTACCACTCATTACAGGATCTGTGCCTTGTACTTTTTTATCAGCAGTAACAGGGTCAAAATCACACAATATAGTATCCCCTGCTTTCAATTTGATATTGCATGGAACTTGAATTTGTATTATTTGCGAGAATAATAAATTATACCTCATAGTGGAGGTAGATT
>Ga0209557_1001290_pt1 | contig 14022 bp, 6 predicted proteins | sample SaaInlV_120m_DNA_4_FD_184672 | JGI IMG/M metagenome (GOLD analysis project Ga0209557, IMG submission 184672) | Marine microbial communities from expanding oxygen minimum zones in the Saanich Inlet - Saanich Inlet SI074_LV_10m_DNA (SPAdes) (version 2) | ecosystem: Environmental > Aquatic > Marine...
CGACTTCAGTTTCAACTTCGCCAACAATCCCAGAGATTAGTTCGCAAAGATTAAATGTTGCAACCATGAAATGAAAGTCTTCTTCGCCTTCCATGCCAACAAAACGAGTTACATTTACCAATTCAGAGGTAAGTGCAGTGTCGTCTGAGGCAGGAACAGAAGAAGAATTTTTAAGAGCCGTAACAATTTGCTCCAGGCAAGCATAAGCATTACGCTTAGCTTCGAAGCCCATTGATGCTCCGCATTTAATAAACTTAGTTAGAGCAGCGGCTGCTGCTGTAGCTTCGGTTGATTCAGCTTGGACAATAGGATTGTCCTTAAACTCTGTAAGTAGAGTTTGGAGTTTGAGTTTAAATTCAAATTCAATACCGAGGGTACGAGATAAACCCTCGTTCAGAATATTAGCCATAGTATTGTTTTATAATAACAAATCTAGTTATCTTTAAACCAGAACGTAATCCAGAACCGACTCTCCTAGCTTTGGTTCTATGACCTGGTAGGGAAGAGTGGTTATTTTTTCAAGGTACTCCCTCATATAGTTGTAATATTGCCTGTGTTCTTCTTCTCTCACAAGGAGCTGATTTCGTTTCCAATAAGAAGAAGCGTCTGGGTGGAGTTGGTCGATTTCGTCGATGTGGTTATTCCTAGCCCAGTTCCAAGATCTTTCTATCATGAGCACGTCGATGGTTCTGCTCGATGATGCAAAATAAGATTCAGCAGCAACAGCCCATTCTTCAGAGATAACAATGTTACGCCGGAACTTCTCATAGAAACAAACTTCAGAGAAGCCTCGGTCGCAAAGGATATATTCTGGCGCTCCAGGGCTAATAATCTCGTTCAATGGCTCTATGTATTGAGTGATAGGGTCATTGTGGTGAGGCTTGGGGCCGGAGAAGTGCAGCTTAGCAACGCTAGAGAACTTGTCAATTGTATTGTAGCTATTGTCAACAAACGTGCTTTTTCCAACACGGTCGGGTCCTAAAACGGCAATAATACGCGGAAGCATTGGCAAATAACATATATGTATATATTATATCACAGATAGCTGGAGTTTAAAGCTAGATTAGATATTTTGTTATAGTCACATGACAACTCCGAATCATAGGTGGGGGATTAGATACTCTTCCGATTCTGCTAAGAATTTAGCATATATTCAGACACAATACACTAACGATAACACTTTTGCAAAGCCAGGGGAGCTATTTCTTAATGAAAACCTCCAAGAAGTCTATTATGTAGATCATTCAGACAACACTGCCAAGAAGCTTGCAGGAGTCTGGGCTAAATCAGGCTCGAATGCATATTACTCTGCAGGAAAAGTTGGTATTGGCTTATCAGCCCCCACTTCTCCGCTAGAGGTTGCTACAACCTGGAATGATAACACTACAGACCAGTACGCTTTAAAACTAACAGTCACTGACACCGCCTCTGGAGCCGGATCAAAACCTCTAGAGGTCACCGTAGGAGGGTCTTCTAAGCTTTCTCTATCTAAAGCTGGTGATCTTACAGTGGCAGGTAAAGTAAACTTACCCTCTCAACCTCCGGCTTCTGCAACAGCCACGGGCGTTGCTGGAGATATCGCATGGGATGTTGATTACGTCTATATATGCGTAACAAATAATAATTGGAAACGGGCCGCAATCACAACCTGGTAGCGCAGGGTTTAAAGTTATACGAACATTAATTAAATCCCTCTCTTAATGTTTCGTCACTTTATAACTAGTTTGAGCATAATCCCTTAGGCGCAGAAATGTGCTCTGGGGATTTTTGCTATATGGAGACCCTATGGCGCGTAAAGTAAAGAACACTCGTAGACAAAAAATTCGCACAGAACAATCTTATATGCCACAGAACAGAGAACAAGACCAGGTCAGAATAGTAATGCCCCGTAACCCATCTCAAGTGGATGCGCTTAATTACCTTAAAACAAAAACTCTAACAATTTTAACAGGGCCACCAGGCACTGCAAAAACGCTTCTCTCTGTATACGCTGCGTGTCAAGCCCTTCAAAAAAGAGAAATAGATAAGATCTATTACGTAAAGCCCATTGTAGATGTGGTGGGAGAACAAGGCCTTGGCTTCTTGCCCGGTGAAGTAGATGAGAAGACTGCTCCGCATATTGCGCCACTAAAAGACGCCTTATCGGTATTTATGCCCAAAGGCAAGGCAGATTACCTTATTGAGAAGAAAGTCATTGAATTCGTGCCGTTAGAGCATCTCAGAGGGAGGAGTCTGGCCAGGTGTTTTATTATTGCCGATGAAATGCAAAATGCCATCCCTCATTCTGTACTTACAGTGCTTACAAGGTTGGGAAATGATAGCAAAGTGGCTTTACTTGGTGATGTTGTACAACGTGACCTTGATGGAAAGTTTGGAAGAGATGGACTATCTGATGCAGCAAAAAGGCTTTCTAAGCTTAACGAGGTTGGTCATGTTGAGTTCTCATTTAATGAGATTGTGAGATCAGGATTTGTAAAGTCTGTTATTAGAGAATATGCCGATCTATACGCCGCATAGAGTTTAAAGTAACTATATATTATAGTTGCAGTACTATGCCCGGTAAGCTACCTGGGGGGAAAGTTAGGATCTCTCAATCCGCTCCCTCGATAATAAAGAAAACTAAAAATCCTGCTACTTCTGAAGTTCAATATTTTGGATTAGTAAGAGATTTATATCTTGAGGACTTAACTTCCAGTAGAGACGCCCTTGAGCAAGTCTTAGAAGACGTCCAAGACCCCGCGGAAAGAAAAGCCGAAGGGGCCATGAAGATTGGTGACCTTACTATTATCGACGGGATCGTTGATTCTAACGTTAAAAAAGAAGACCTTGAGATCTTAGCAGGGGCCTCTTTGTCAGATGCCGAAGGCGGTACTCTTGTAAATCCTAGGTTTAGACTAGCGGATAGGATCGCACAATATGCGACATTTGCTGGTAGAGGGATAGAGTTTGCTGGAGCTGGTCCCGTAAAATTTACGTATTTGGCTCCTTTGAGTGGAGATCTTTTACCAGGGACCGTGCAGATAACAACGGCCGGTGTTGTTACAGGATCTGGTACCACTTTTGACGACGAGACCGGGTTATCAGCCGATGCGCGATTAAATCGAACTCTTGCAGTTGGGGATTTTGTATCGCTTTATGAGGCAGATGGAGAAACTCTGCACAGGACAGGAGCGACATCAGCAGCAAAAAAAGCTGACACAGCGATCTATAAAGTAACCGCTGTTGCTAGTAACACACAGATAACGTTGTCTCCCGTTCCCGGTAATGTAGTAACTGCGGGTAAGAAGTTAAGGAAAAGATATAGCCACACCAACCCACCCCCATTTTTTAAAGAGAGTATTGCATCAGATGTATTTAATTCTTCAGATGCCTATCCAACTACTGCAAACTATACTGAATCTCATAGGCTAGGGTTCTTAGTTGGTGGTCAGTTCCAACCACAAAAAGACTTTGAGTCTTGGTGGGAGGGTAAATACAACCATGAAATGCGTGATCCCTCAGAGTACGGAAGCGTAACAGATAACTCAGAGACAAATCCTAAGTATCCAATTGTAAAAGATGGTAACCTTAGCTTTGATGTATCACGTGAGCTGCTCCCTCAGAAATCAAATTTTGGGTTCAGATTTGATTTTTGGATGAGAAGAGACTTTGATAACGATACCTTTGCAAAGTTCAAAGCTCAAGTCAACGGCCACTTAAAGATTGATTTCTTTGATCAAACTGGGTACAGTGGGGGATCAGCCACTGGAACTTGGAGAAACGCTCTAGACACAACCAACTCTGATACTTTCTTTAGGCAGATCAGTAAAGAAGGTCCAGCAACTAATAGGCTGGGGTACAGGGAGATATTCATCCAAGGCGGGCCAGATCTTAGAAGCAATACAAGCGTATCCGCTCAGTCTCCTAACAACAGCTTGGACCTCAGCGCTACTTACACCGATGAAGAAGGAAACTCTAAGAGCAAGTTTGATAACAACTACGTCCCTGTAACAGTTAGGTACTGGTTTGGTCAAGACACTATAGACAATAGTACGACTCCAGAACCCGAAGCAGAGTTAAAAGTAGAAGGTTTTGAGCCCTCTTTTGCTTTAAATATAGACAGCCTCAACCTTCCTTCAGGAAGCCTAGAGCACTACAATAGCTATTTTGGATTTCTGAAGTTACAGTGGGTTGCTGCGGATAGCCAATGGAGTGTACTTAGTACTGGCCTTGGAGCTAACTACGATGCTAACGCCAGTAAATTAGCTCATCAGTTTGAAGTTGTAGCATATACGGCCATAGGAGCAACCGAACCAACGGCCACGGCCGAAAGCTCTAGGACTTTAGCATCTTTAGGGGCTTCGATCATAGATTTTGGAAACGTCCCTGATCTCCCACAAATTGCGGACAGATACGATGACGGCTCTACGATCTCAGATAGCAAGCTTGATCTCACGATTCCTGGCGTCTCTCCAGCCGATGGCGATGTGATATATATCATAGGCCAAAATAGACCTAATAACATCGTACCGAGCAAGGTCACTGCCCCAATAGCTACTTATGGCAGGAGCAGCAAAGCCCTATTTGCGTCTCTTTTATTCAACCCCGATCCCGTGGGTAAATACAAAGATATCAAAGATATGCTTAACGGAGGCGCAAACTTTATTGAGCCTAATCCCAGAAGAAATGAGTTTGAAGACAACGCAGAGTACTTTAAGTATAAGTACGGTGTTAAGCCAGGCCTGAACACTTACGGCCCAGCGCGTTATGACGGGTTTATTAAAAACAGAGTATCTACCACGGCAGGCGACTACGATTCAGATTACACTCACACAAAGATATTGCCTATAGGAAGACAACAGAAAGGCACTAGTTCTACCGAATCTACCACGGGAAACACCGTACCAAATCCTAAGACTCTGTCAACTGATGTTACTCCTACAGAGACTAGAGCTGCCGGAGAGAACTATACATTTATCTCTGTAGAAGAAGATGAAGCTGGTAATGGTGGAGAGATAGTCCTAATGGGCTATCCTATTAGCACCCTAGCTGCTATTGCGGGCTCAGCAGGCCAAGGCGACGGTGGACGGATCTTGCACGAAAATGATAACTCCTACACTTTCAGTAACGCAGATAGGCAGAACATCGATGATATTCAGATCGAAAATATTCCTTCAGCCGCACAATTTGACACTGACGGGACATTCAGTCCTGGAGCAAAGGGATACTCTATTAAGTACGCTTCTTTAAATGGCGGGGCTGTAAAACTCCTCTACCCAGCCGAGTATACTACCAATCCTGGCGCAGCTGAGGCTTATGACGCTACTACGCAAGGCATGATTAGCAGCCTAGGTCTAGGAGTTACTCAGGTCATAGCCGGAACCAACGGAAGAACAAAATCGACCAAGTCAATTTTTATTGCCTCATTCAACAAGCAAATCTATGGAAGTGATACTACACGAGATGATTTTGAAGTAAGATACTTCATCGACTTTTTACTAGGTACTCGCCCTAACTCGGAAAAGGAAGTTACTACATCAGGCATCTCTGGAAGCACTGGCGAGATCGCTGACGCGGATCTATTTGGTAACTTAGGTGGGTCTCTCAACAACGAAAACGGTAATAGACTATACAACGGAGCCCTAATTGAATTTTATGCTGATTCAGACGCACTAGCTAACTCTGGAGCTCAGGTGAGCGGAGAGGATGCCCCTGTTGCTCAGGCCTACGTTACTGGCTATGATGCTTCTACTACAACAGTCGATTACTCCGTAGTTTCTGGCACTCCTCCATCAGCTGGCAATCACTCCGTTAGAGTCTACTATAACTACTTTGAGATAACAGAAGCGCCAACTAAAGCCACCGACGCCGCCGGTAACATTACATCAATAGCTCTTTCTGGTAACGCCGATGGCTCCACTATGCAAATTGGATTTGTATATAACGCTTCGTACGGACTGTCTAAAGCAGACACTGGATCGGGACTGTCGTTTGCAGAGTCGCTATTCGTAGCACCAACCACAAGCACCACTAATCTATCCTTGTCTCCCTTTAATAGCCAAACAGAGCTACCCTCTCCTCCTTCCGTCACCGTTACTCCTTTCGGCTTTGATAACCAACCCACCACCCCCGGCAACCCGGGTCTAGGAGGGCTATGCTACCCTCCTTACCAGACGCAAGACATTGATTTAAAGGAAACAGTCGCTATTGATTCGGTTCTCTATGCGGCCACAGAAGGCGAGTATGACGTTTACTTTGGATCTCCTCAGGTGAGTCTAACTAATCTGGGCAATAAGTTTCTTCAAGTATCTAGTGAGTTTTCGTTTGATTTCTCAGAAGAGGATAGGCCTAGAATAATTCCAGAAGGAACCGAACTAACAAGTAACCACACGCTGCCTACATTTGATGGTAACAGCTATACTCACAAGTTAAAGGTAAACCTAAGCCCCTATATTGGCAATCCGACGGATGAGACCGGGCTCTTTACAGTTAGAGGAAACGGCGATTACACGGATGTTCCTAACGACAACATTTTTAAAGATGCCCTGGTCCATTCAAACAACAAACCTGTAAAAGAAACCTTCTACTTATTTGCTAAGAAATCTTCAGGGACAGGGGAACAGCCTATTAGTATCTTGACTGATAACAACCCAGGTTATACCTGATTAGCCAACAAAAGTAAATAGGGGCACTTCGTAATAACCAGTAGCCCCACTTCCCACCGAAGTAACTGCAGGAGCCGCGTTCTTATGGAAATACAATGCTCCATTCTTTCCTGCATCTGATAATGTGGACGGGATTGAGATTCGTTGGGCAAATTTGTCAAGTATGGTGTTGTATCCGTACCAAGATCCGTTGTATCTATTAGCTGCAAAAAGACTATATTGCCCATGGGTATAGGGCCCTACAACCGCAGGATTTACTACACCAGGCCCCGACTCATTTATTTGCAAGAAGGGCTTATCTCTTGTAGAAAAAGCTCTTTTGTACTCTGCTCCAACTTTGATAAATAGCCCAGGAACTCTAATAGAAGCTCCAGCAGTATTCGGTGTGGTTGCTGTTCCTGTGCCCGTACCTGCTCCAGTTGCTACAAAAACCACGCCGGCTGTGCTAGACGTAGCCCCTATTAAAGTAAAGTCTGTGGTCCCTGCGTTTAGAATCGTGTATGTAACACCAGTTACAAAGCTCCCGGCCGAAACAGTAGATACGCCAAATAATCTAAACTGAGTCATTTGAACGTCATTTTTCAAGCGGTTCCCAGTTACTCCAGAGCTTCCAAGTACAAAATCTTGGTCTCTTATTACGACCCTTTGATACACGGCCATGTCGTTGCCAAGGATCCTATTGTATCTAAATCCTAAAGTATTTTCGTTTGATGTTACCTCTTCAGGGTTTTTTGTATTTTGAATGCTAAGGAAAGAATCAGATCTCAGACGCTCCGCAAGAGAAGTCAAACCTTTTACATTTCCTGCAATATTACTACCGGCGCTAAAAGGATCGTCGTAGCTTGAGTGGAAGACTCTTGACTGCGCGAATCTTAGCTGTAATATATTATCAACGTAAATAGCGTCGTTTCTAAAGATCCTTATTTCTCTAGCTCCTATCGTGTTGAAGTCGTCCTCATCTCGCTCTATATCGAGGTAAACAAACTTATTTACAACGGGGTCTAATAGATAGAAGCCGCTTTGAGAAGAGCTTCTTACGTCGTACCTGTAATAATCTGCATAGATAATAGGCTCGTACCCAAAATATTCTTTACCTACCTGCCTATCAATCACGCAGGATACAGAATCAGATTGCTCTGTTACAGTTGTTTCTGTTTGTATATTTAGTTTCTCTCCAATCAAGTACCCAGACCCAGAGTTTGTTAATACGATACTATCTACGTAAAATCTTTTAGTATAGAATCCGGTCCATTTTGTTAAGTGGCCTAATTGCTCTGAAGATCCTACAGGCGCTAAGTCTATATCTCCTGTAGAGTTAACAGCACTTTGATTACTTGTCAAGATGGTATAAGTTGCCGTAACTCCATTTGCGTATGTAACTTCTATCTTTAGATCAGTAGCTAGTTGGACCAAGTTAGTAGAGACATATGACCACGAGCCATTTGCATTAACTACGAGGGTATTAGTTCCCCCTTGAACAGTAGAGACGGTACCAGCTAGCACAGAGCCAGAGCTACCGGGTTCTGACCAAGTTGCTACGTTAGATGTCGTAAAAATTGTTGACGGTTCCGGTTTAAAAGTAATAGTAGCTCTAGCAGAGGTAGATTTACTAATATCTCCTTCGAGCACAACGCCCTCTATGATCACTGGGTCCGTGGTAAACCTTTTAGGTACTGTTTCTCCTGCTAAAGAAGGCTCTTTGAAGTAATATCCCCCACCTGAGTAAACTATGTTAGTAGCGGGGAGAGACCCATTATCAGAAAATACAGGGTTAATGGCATTTTCATCGTTTGAAGGAGTGAGAGTAAATCTGTTGAACCAGACTTTATCTCCTACAGAGTATGTATTTGATTTTGTAAGAAATTTTGTTCGCTTTATTACTGTACCATCTGGGTTCTTAAGAGATTCATTTCTAAGGCCTATAATCTGGCTGTTTCTATCTATTTCTGGGCCAGAGACAATATTTGATGTAATTTGAGAAGACAAAGAAAATAAATCGATGTCGTCTTGAATACCAGGAGCATAAAGCTTCTGAATAGCTTCTTTCAGATTTAGATTTGTTTCTGAAAGATTGAGAGATCTGCTTAATCCAATAGCCATAGTTTAGTTCCTTGTAATCAATTTAAAATAATGTTAACTCTAGAATATATGTTTCCGCTTCCTAACTGATTAAATTCGCTTAGAAGTGGGTCGGGAGACCCTGCAATTGGAGGGTCGGATGTGGGATTTCCGGGAGATCCGAGATAGAATACCTCTTGGTCCGTGTAGTTGGATAGGGTTCCATTAGCAATGTTAGCCTTGGTGTTACGCAAGTCAATAGTGATTGTGAGCAGATTAGATCCAAAATATTTAGCCATTGAATAGGCATCGGATATAATGTTCCTGATACTTGTAAGGCTTAGTGGATTATTGCTTAAGTTAAATTCTCTTAGTCTAGGTCTGCTAGTCTTTCCAACTGCTTGGCCCGTAATGTTGGCTAACGTCCCCGGCTTGTAAGTCGTAAATAGGTTATTTTGGAACCTTACTCTTTCCAGCTTACCCGAATTACCTTCAAACTCTGGTACGACTCCTACCATGGAGCAGTTATAAAAATAAAGATATCTTAGAGCAGTGCAGTTGTTCCAGTACTCCTTTACATTAATTCCAGCTCTTTGGAAGTACAAAGTCTTATTTGTGTAATTTTTTGAGTCTGTTATAACAACATAGGATCCTGTAGTATCTTTTATCTGACATACTTTGCCTATTGGAGCCCCGCCAGTGGCTTCTGTGTAAACGTCGTCTCCTACTCTTACATAATTTCTAAGGTTCGTATCAGTATCTGCGTATAGTACTCTAGAAGAGGCCTGAGAGCCGTTTCTTTTCTTAGATGTAAAAGTTGTTGGCACAGAGTCTCGTTCCTGTGCTAGGTCACCCCATGCCACTGGATCAACAGATGTTTGAACGGTAGGTACTCCTGCAACACCTTTTAACGCATTAAATGCTATTTTACTCCTCTTACTAGATACGTTCCACGATGAGCTATATGTGGGATACAAAGAGTTATAGAACTGTACGTTGTATAGTCTTGGGTTATTATCCGAGCCAGTATCAAAACTAGGGATAATAGCTCCTCCCCTGCTGATCCCTTGATTAGGGGCCCAGATTGTGCCAAACCTGTTGTTAACATTTGCCCCAAGGTTTTGTAAGTCATAAAACCTATTTGTTCCTAAGTAACAATTAATTGTTGATGTTGACTTGCTTTGGTTCACAAACTGTGGGAAAACACCCCAATAGTAACTTTCCCTTATCTCAAGGTAAGTTAGGTTCCCCATGTCGGTGAACTCGTCAGGTCTAAATTGTAGTTCTTTTGAGGAGCCCGAGATCAAATTATGCAACGACAACGACGTTAATTTGCTTTGCTCTTCTATATTAGTCTTGTCTCTTTTTACAAAATTATCTGGGAGTATGTATTTATTTCCGTCGTTATCAGTATATGAATCCCAGTCGGTACTCCCCAACTGCATCCTTGTTAGGGATTCCGCGTTATCCGCTATAGAGAATAAACGTCCTGCCCAGCCTGAACTCCAGGCCTCAATTCTTGTTAAGCTATTTGCATATAATTTATCATATGCATCCATGTCTCCTGCTCCGTAAGGAGTCGATCCTCCATCTTTTGCCTGGTTGTATTTTATTTTAGTTGCTGATCCGTAACTTCTGGTATAACCTATTTGAACATAATTAAGCTTCTTCCATTGCAGACTTAAGCCTTCTGCCAAATTCACAGCTACATCGCTCCTATACACATTAAGCGATTCTAAGTTATCTAGCCAATTGCTCCATGCAACGGCGGCATCTGTCCCGCCAGAGTTTGTGACCAAAGAATACTTTTGTAAACCATCTTGAGAGCTGCTGGTTACTTTTCCTCCTACCATATCGCTGTCAGTACAGATACCTCCACTAACTCCGTAGTTATAGTTTGTATTCCAGTACTTTATCCTGAATTGGCCTATAAATTGCTTTTTCTTTTCTTCTGTGTCGCCGTCTTCAAACAATGGGTTATCGCCCATCCATCTAATATTACCAGATACATTAGTCTGAACGTTGAGGTTGTAGCTTATACCTGCACTGCTTTCGTTATTAAATATCTTAGGTACGCTTCCGTAGACCCTTTCTCCACCGCTGCCACCTCTACTTAGATCTAAATTTAAAAGATTAGGAAATATCTTAGAGAAGTCTGCGTTTCTGAACCTAAATGCAGAACCTAAGCTTAGAGACTCTACTGCGCTAAAGACTCTGAACCCGTGCTCCTCGTCCACAGTGCAAGAAGTCGATCCAGCAACATCCCGTGCCCTTCCTTTAACAAACTTAGTAGCGTCTGTTGTGGATGCTTTAGCCTCGGAGCCATCGACTATCGTGCTTAAAGACCCATCAAAATATTCTATCTTTCTGTTTGCATCTACTCCTAGTTTAGGGCTGAGGACAGAGTCATGATATCCGCTATAAGACAGGATTTGGGTCGCAGACAATAAAGGCGCACCACCAGAGCTAGAACCGGATTTTCCTATACTATCCTGATGATCAAAATATTCTATAGGTCCGTTGTTCCAAAAACTGTTCCCCCTGAGATTGATTGTTCTTAAAGTTTTATAGTTTACTTTTAGCCAGGTGGGTATATTTTTTAAACCGTTACTACTTAGATTTATCTCTTCTAAAGCATCAAATCCAACTAGACCTATATCTTTACCGGCAGTTTCTTTGATCCCTAGCCCTGCAAGATTTAGCATTTTAATCTTACTAGGAGAGCAATATATTAATAAGACGCACTCTTCGTTGTTTCCTATAGTTCCGTTTAAGTTAAAAGATACAGAAACGCTTGCCGGCTTTAATCCGCCTACATTTAAATAAACGTTTGTTGTAACAACAGCATTATCTCTCTTTCTTTTGATCTCATAGCCAAAGTAGTAGGCTTCGAGTTGTGCAGTAACAGTACCAAGTGAAAAACTACCGCTACCTAAGACTTTTATAGGCACCTCCAGTGGAGAGTTTTTAGTAGCATACGCGTCTAGCACAACAGCTGCTGGAGCAGGAGTTGCTGTTGTCCTTACGTAGGTCGGGATCTTCATGATCGCTCCCGGTGACTCAGTAATAACGCTTTTTTCTACAAATAATTTTTTATTTAACTTAATCTCATTAAAATGACCTCTCCTTCTTACCCTTAGGACACTTCCGGGATAAGATGCGCTAGTGTAATTTCCGTCGTTATCGGCCTGGGAGTTAAATAGACTTTCTCTAGATGTGGAGACTGACGTGGTCTTTGGTTCCCCATTTATGTCTAGATAGTTGTACTCAATATTTTTAGCTGCAAAACCGCCATGATATACTAATATGTTATCCGATTGAGAGGGAGATACAAAGGATTGCTTTCCGGGCTCTCCTACATCTGCACCGACTCTTACGTACGTAGATAAGTCAAAAGAGATGGGGTCTCGTGTTTCATGAAATAAACCTAAAGACTCAACAACAGGAGACTCAAGGCCTCCAATTAGTCTAATATCTTCTTTTATAACTGGGTTGTCGCCACCGCTTAGACCAAAAATTTGGTTTAAGCCTTCTGGATTTAGTAAAAGGTTTCGGAGCGCGTCCTCTTGGTCAGAAGCGTATATTTCGCTAAGATTATATTGATCTACAAGACCAATAGGCGATCTAGTCTGCTGTAAAAAGCTGAAAAAATTAGTAGATTCTATTGCCATAGTGGTCTATTATTGTTCTTTGTAGTTCAATGTTACAGAGGCCTTACCCGAAAAACCTTCGGTGGTATCCCCTCCTCCCGTAGTTGTTCCTATATCTCTTGCGATCATGAACAACGCCTTGTTGTTCCAGAAAGATGGAGTCACTGCCTCACCGTTATAATTAAAAATTTCCTTTAAGCTAATTTCTTGTGGCTTATTGGCAGAGACATAGAAAGCACCAACCGGGTCTCCTGAGTCTTTAAACTTAAGGAACCTAAGTGGGTAGTCTCCGGTACCAGAGAACCCTACTCCTTCAAGAGGATTCCTAGAAAGGAAACTATAGCACTTTTTAGTCCTGTCAGTAGGAGTAGTAATGCTCGTACTAGTATCTAAGTAAGAATAGCTAAGAGCGGGATTCAAAGCCCCGGGGTGGCTAAATATCCCCAGCACTTTAGTCGCTCCTTTATCAGTGTTGTTAGCTCCTCCATCATGAGAATCAGGAGTACCTGAGTCCGATGCGCTAACGCTGCACCCGTGCGGAGTGAAAGGCTGGGAGATAAAACCTTTTGTTGTTTTCTTTGCGATAATAACGGATCCAATCTCGGCTCCCTCCCTCATTTTTATGAAGAACTTGAGAGGGAAAGGATCAGCACCAGTAACTCTTCTGTCTATTAGTCTTGCAGTGTCGTTAAGCAAGCTTGGCTCGTACATCGCAATAGCTCTATACTTAACGGTGATCTCTTCATTGTTTGCAAAAGCAGACGATCCAGTAGCCACAGTAATTGGTAACCAGAACTCTTTAATCGAGGTCCCAGGAATTATAAATTCTATCTGGTCCGCCCCAGTGGAAACGTAGGTGTTAACAGTGAAGGAGTCATTTTCTGCAAATAAAGATGTTGATGTTGATGTTAAACCAGAGTCCCATCTAGAAGATTTAGATAGGTATAAGTTACTGCCACTAACAACAAACTTACCTAATTCTTCAATCAAACCTGCCTTGCAGAATAAAGCCCTGCAAGCACCACCGTCTTCTCCTGGTACACCTGGTAACTGGTGGTCAATTACCCCTAGATCATCATTAAAAGACTCTCCAACTTCTAAAGCATTAGAAGTTCTAACCCATCCAGTGGTAGATGCTATAATAGTGTTGTCTTTAAAGGCGTTATCTTCAAAGTCAACAGGAAGGCCTTCGTAGTATCGGAAATCATCAGAGTTAGGGATCTGCTTATCTCTTACGTACCAGTCATTGTCGGCTGAATCTTCAATAAGCTCCACATCTTTACTTGCCCAGCTACTATAAGTTCGAGCGGGAGCGTAGTTAGGCATCAATACACCGAAATTACTCCCTACATTGTTTACATGAGTGTGATATTTTGGATATTCATAGGTAGTATCTGTAGTATTACCATAGGGCCACACAAGACCTATTTGCATGTCAGCTGCATGCTTTCCATCGCACCTGCCCCCTCCATTACATATAGCCTCATAATCAACTGAAGTAGAAGCTTGGTCGTAAGTATCATAGCCGGAGCCGGTACGCGTAGAAGTAAACAGTATGTAAAACTCTTCTGTTTCTATAGGTATAGTTGACACTAAAGTAGTGTCTCTTCTAAAGGGAGAGAGCTTTACATCTACTCCTGTTGTTGGATATCTAAATAGTAGCTGTCCAT
>Ga0209557_1001292_pt1 | contig 14014 bp, 13 predicted proteins | sample SaaInlV_120m_DNA_4_FD_184672 | JGI IMG/M metagenome (GOLD analysis project Ga0209557, IMG submission 184672) | Marine microbial communities from expanding oxygen minimum zones in the Saanich Inlet - Saanich Inlet SI074_LV_10m_DNA (SPAdes) (version 2) | ecosystem: Environmental > Aquatic > Marine...
GTTGAGGTGGGGCTGGTGAAGGCTGCCAACTTCAGGCGCTCGGACAACAAGCTCGGTTACGCATACCTTCTGACGCCTCAGGGTATTGCAGAGAAGGCCGCTGTTACTGCGAGATTTCTTGCCCGAAAGACGCGCGAGTATATCGAGATTGAGCAGCAGATCGCTGATCTGACCCGTGAGGTTGAATTGATGAATCGCGAGTCTGGCGAGCGATAATGGCTATTATCGCATTTTAAAGGGTAGTTTTCGGAGTTTCTGGAGTCTATAAAAAGAAACAAAATTCTTAAGTAAATTTTCGAAGTAAATCAGACGATTAACATCAAATTAAAGGTCTAAATTTGACGAACAAAACAAAAATTACGGTTGTGGGTTCTGGCTATGTGGGCATGTCACTTGCAGTCCTTCTTGCCCAGCACAACGATGTGGTTGTGCTTGATGTTGACGCTTCTCGGGTAGAAAAGGTTAACAAAAAGCAATCCACCGTGGCTGACTCTGAGATTGAGGCCTTTTTAGCTCAAAAAGAGCTTAGCCTCACAGCGACATTAGATAAGCAGGCCGCCTATGAGGGTGCCAGCTTTGTGGTGGTAGCAACACCCACCAACTATGACCCTGATACCAACTGCTTTGATACGAGCTCGGTAGATAGCGTAGTAGGTGATGCCCTAGAGCTTAATGCGGATGCCCTTGTGGTCATTAAGTCCACCATTCCGGTGGGGCATATAAAATCACTGCAAAAACATCACAACACAGACCGCGTGATCTTCTCGCCCGAGTTCTTGCGAGAAGGGCAAGCGTTAAAGGATAACCTTTACCCATCACGCATTATTGTGGGCAGCCAGCTTGAGGCGGGTAAAGCATTTGCTGACCTCTTAGTTGAGGGTGCTGAGAAAAGCGAAATAGAAACACTCTTTATACGCTCAACTGAGGCCGAGGCAGTTAAGCTGTTCGCCAACACCTACCTAGCCATGCGCGTGTCGTTCTTTAATGAGCTGGATTCCTATGCACTGGCCCATGACCTAGATACCAAGAGCATCATCAACGGCGTGTGCCTTGATGAGCGCATAGGTGAGGGATACAACAACCCATCCTTTGGTTACGGTGGCTACTGTCTGCCTAAGGATACTAAACAGCTTCTGGCAAACTATGACCAGGTTCCACAGACATTAGTCCAGGCAATTGTGTCCTCGAATACGACGCGAAAAGACTTTATTTCCGAAGAAATACTAAAGTTAAAACCAAAAACGGTTGGGTTTTATCGCTTAGTTATGAAAGAGGGTAGTGATAACTTTAGATCCTCTGCCATTCAAGGGATTATGAAGAGGATAAAGGCAAAGGGGGTCGAAATTGTTATATTCGAACCTGAACTCGATTATAAAGAATTCTATGGTTTAAGGGTCATTACAGATCTTGACCAATTTAAGGAAATGGCTGATGTAATCGTGGCCAATAGAAAATCTGGGAGTTTAATTGATGTTGTTGGGAAGGTTTTCACTAGAGACATTTTTGGCGATAACTAAGTTGTTACTATGAAGAGAGTCTTAAAGGCTCTTTTTGCGGAATTATTTTGTTTGATCCATCAGGATATTTTGAATATATGAAGATTATTGTTACCGGTGGTGCAGGATTTATAGGTTCTGCGGTCGTTAGGTATATTATTAAAAATACGGAAGATATAGTTATTAACCTTGATAAGTTAACTTATGCGGGGAATTTAGATAACTTAAACGGAGTTCTTGATAGCGATCGTCATATATTTGAGAGAGTTGATGTCTGCGATCGAAGTGGGATAGATGATGTTTTTCTGCGTCACCAGCCGGATGTTGTCATGCATCTTGCGGCAGAAAGCCATGTGGACAGATCTATAGACAGTCCTGCAAGTTTTGTCGAAACTAATGTAGTGGGCACTTACACAATGCTTGAGGCTTCACGCCATTATTGGGAGCAGTTACCTCAGGTCCAAAAAGACATCTTTCGTTTTCATCATGTGAGCACTGATGAGGTTTTTGGTGATCTAGAATTTTCAGACCCCGGGTTTACCGAGAAGACGCCATATGCGCCAAGCTCTCCTTATTCTGCCACTAAGGCTGGTGCGGATCATTTAGTTAGGGCGTGGGGGAGAACGTATAATTTACCTGTGCTTATGACCAATTGTTCGAATAACTATGGCCCCTATCACTTCCCGGAAAAATTGATTCCACTGGTGATTTTGAATGCGTTATCTGGCAAGTATTTACCTATATATGGTGACGGATTGCAGGTAAGGGACTGGCTTTATGTTGATGATCATGCCAAAGCCTTATACGAGGTAGTGACTGAGGGTAAGGCGGGCCAAGCCTACAACATTGGAGGTGATAACGAAATTGCGAATATCGATGTCGTAAAAGGTATTTGCGATATTTTAGACGAATTAGTCCCGCAGAAGCCTGAGTCTATTCAGTCTTATAGCGACCTGATAACCTTCGTGAGTGACCGGCCGGGACATGACAAGCGTTATGCCATTGATGCAACTAAAATCAAGGTGGATATTGGCTGGAAACCCGTTGAGGACTTCAGGTCGGGGTTGCGAAAGACAGTGATATGGTTTTTAGAAAACACAGAATGGTGTGACAGAGTGACAAGTGGTGCCTATTTAAATCGTGATATAGAAGGCAAGTTATGAAGGGCATCGTTTTAGCGGGTGGCTCAGGCACTAGGCTGTATCCAGTGACATGCGGAGTCTCAAAGCAGTTACTACCCATATATGACAAGCCAATGATTTATTACTCTCTATCTGTATTGATGCTCGCAGGTATAGACGAAATTTTGATTATAACTACTCCCCACGATCAAGCTGCTTTTAAGAGACTTCTTGGTGATGGCTCTAGATATGGTATTCATTTACAGTATGAGGCCCAAGCGTCGCCCGACGGTCTCGCACAGGCTTTCATTTTGGGAGAAGAATTCATTGGTGAAGAAGATGTTTGCTTGGTGTTAGGCGATAATATTTTTTATGGCCAGGGTTTGTCAGGGAAGCTTAAAAAGGCTAAAAATATTGCGTCCCTTGAAAAAGAAGCCACGGTATTTGGTTACCAAGTGAAAGATCCTCAGCGCTTTGGTGTTGTCGAATTTGATGAGAATAATTTGGCAGTCTCTATTGAAGAGAAGCCAGTAACCCCGAAATCGAATTATGCAGTCACGGGGCTATATTTTTATCCAAATTCAGTTGTCGAAGTCGCAAAATCTATAAAACCATCTCATCGAAATGAACTGGAAATTACTTGTGTAAATAACCAATACCTCAAGCAATCAAAACTGCATGTTGAACTACTAGGTCGCGGATTTGCTTGGCTTGATACCGGAACACATGATTCATTGATGCAAGCTTCGCAATTTGTTCAGACTGTGGAGCATCGACAGGGCTATAAAATTGCATGCTTGGAAGAAATAGCTTATGCCAATAGTTGGCTTTCAACTGAACAAATGATGCAGTTAGCTACGCCCCTTATGAAAAGCGGCTATGGACGATATCTAATGGATTTGATTCCAACCAGAGGTACCTTCAATTGATACCTGTAACCAAGGCTTATTTACCTAATAAAGCGAAATATCAAGCTTATATTGATCGTATCTTCACAAGTGGTTGGTTGACTAATAATGGCAGTCTGCTTAAAGAGTTAGAAAGTAGGCTTGCTGAGTATTTAGGAGTGAAACACCTAATTTGTGTGGCGAATGGTTCTTTGGCCTTGCAACTATCTTACAAAGCGCTTCATTTAAAAGGCGAGGTGATTACTACGCCTTTTAGTTTTGCCGCGACTCCCGGCACATTGGCTTGGGAGGGTTTAAAGCCTATATTTGCTGATATCAATCCCGACACATTCAATTTGGATCCAGAAAATATTGAAGCGCTAATTTCTAATCGCACTAGTGCAATAGTTCCGGTTCATGTTTTTGGTAATCCGTGTGAAGTTGAGCGGATCCAGGAGATAGCAAATAAACATAAGCTTAAAATTGTTTATGATGCGGCTCATTGTTTTGGTAGTGAGTACAAGGGTGAGAGTGTTCTAAAGTATGGAGATATAAGTACGATTAGCTTTCACGCAACAAAGTTATTTCATACTGTAGAGGGCGGAGCGGTAATTACTAACGATGATAGATTGGCTGAAAAAGTCCGCTTGCTCATTAATTTTGGAATTAAAAGTCCGTCTGATATTAGCTCTATCGGTACCAATGCCAAGATGAATGAGATTGAAGCTGCCATGGGCTTGTGTGTTTTAGATGAGATAGGTTTGGTAAGAGAGCAGAGAGCGAAGATTTGGGATGTCTATCAAAAAGGATTATCTGGCCGAGTGAGTTTCCAAAAGTGGAATGCGTTAAGCCAAAACAATCATGCCTATGCGCCCGTTCTATTTGATAATGAAGTTGAACTACTTAATTTTGAAGCCCGTCTTAAAGAGCGGAACATAGTACCCCGCCGCTACTTTTATCCCAGCTTGGACAGGTTAGATTATCTAAAAAGCGAGCAAGTGTGTGAAAATTCAAGGGATATTGCTAGTCGGATATTGTGTTTGCCAATCTATCCGGGTCTGGATCAAAAATCTCTTCAAGAAATTTTACGTTAGCTCGTTTAGATCAACTTGATACTCCGCATAAGGTCTGGGTGGGATATTTGAAGAGCAACTTAGGAGGCTAACTTTAGCAATAGATGCCGATAACAACGAGTTGTTAAATGAAACTAATGAGGAACTTATAATGGCCAAAGAGCTTGGCACTTACTTTGAAGATTTCGTAGTTGGATCAAAGATCGGACATGCATTATCGAAGACGATTTTTGAGTCGGACAATAATTTATTCAGCTTACTTACCATGAACCTTCATCCGTTACATACCAACCAAGACTATGCCTCAACACAACAGCATAAAGATATAGTAGTTGTAGGTACGCTGGTCTTTAGTTTGGCGGTTGGAATAACTGTGGCAGATGTTAGTGGAAAGGCAATTGCTAATTTGGGATATCAGGACATTGAACATCTAGCACCAGTTTTTGTTGGCGATACCATTTACGTCTCTACTGAAATTCTAGGAAAAAGAGCTAGTAAATCTAAAGGCGATAGAGGGGTAGTTACTGTTAAAAGTCTTGTAGTAAATCAAAAGGAGGAGTTAGTGTTAACGTTTTCTCGTCGAGTTCTTGTGAAAAAGAGAGAAGTTTATGCGTCTTAGATCTCTTCTTTTTGTTCCCGCTCACAAATCAAAATACTACGAGCATGCCCTAGCCTCAGAAGCGGATGCTATAATTTTTGACCTGGAGGATTCGGTTTTTTCGACAGAGCTTAAGGCATCGGCCAGAAAAATTTTAGCTGAAAATGTAAATATTTTTGAGGGTAGTGGGAAGCACTTGTTTGTTAGGATAAATGATAGGGAGTCAGGAGAGTTGTTTGATGATCTCATTTTAACAGCTTCTTTGCCTATTGATGGGTACATGTACCCAAAAGCGCATTCCGCTCAAGATATTTACTTTATTGACAAGTATCTTGATGTTATTGAAGCAAAGTTGAAATTACCTAACGGCGGCCTAAAACTTTTACCACTAATTGAAACGGCAGAATCCATATTCAATGTTCTCTCTATAGCTAAGGAATCCGACAGGACTGTTGGTCTTGCTTTTGGTTGTGAAGACTATTTGGGTGATACTGGTGGTAACCATGATCTTAACGAGGCAGCCTTGGAGTCCGCTAGGTCCGCTGTGGCGTTGGCTTGCCGCGCTAGTGGAATTGAGCCGATTGATACTGTCCATATAAAGATTCACGACGCTGAAGATCTTGCTCGTAACTTAAAAATAGCTAAAACACATGGTTTCTCGGGTATGCTCTGCCTGCATCCAAAAGAGATTTCTACGGTAAATGATAATTTTACGCCGTCTTTTGAAGAATTGGCCTGGGCACAAAATGTTTTAGATATTGCGAACGAGTCTCAAAGTCATTACAACGGCGTTGTTTTGGTGGACGGTCAGTTTGTTGGGCCCCCTTTGATTCAAAAGGCTGAAAAGGTATTAAATAGAGCCAGGGTTTTAGGTTTGGTGAAATGAAGAAGTTAGTTATCTTAGGCGGCGCAGGTATCGGAATGATAGCAGCCGCCATAGCGCGTGAGCTTGAGAGCTATGAGATTTTAGGGTTTTTGAATGATTCCCTTCCCATAGGATCACAAATTGGCAAATTTATAAAATTCCCCGTAATAGGAACTTCAAAAGATATTGTTAAGTACCTAGATGCAGACTGTGATTTTTTTATAGCTTACGTAGGTTTAGGGAATGAAGCCGAGACATTCAAAAAAATAGAGGGACTAGGTATTCCTGATGAGCGACTCGCGACTCTCATTCATCCTACTGCGATAATTCCTCGCTCAATGTGTTCTATCGGGGCTGGGGTTCTCATGGCCCCTTTAGCTCAGCTTTCGCCAGATATTACTTTAGAGAATAATGTAATTTTGCTAGCTAACTCTTTCGTTGGTCACGATACCCTCTTAAAAAAGTTTGCCCATGTAGCTACTAATGGAGTTGTTGGGGCCAATGTTTCATTAGGGCGGGGAGTTCATGTGGGTAGTAATGCTACCATTAGAGAAAAAGTTGTAGTTGGGGACTTTTCGTTAATTGGAGCGGGCTCAGTGATTCTGAATGACATAGATAGTAATAGTGTTTGGGTAGGTAATCCTGCTAGGAAGCTGAGATAAGTCAAAGATCGGTCCTCTCGAATTCATGCCTAAATAAATTCAGTAATGATGAGTAGGGTGTCTGCCTCTGGCGGATTGGATATGCAACCATTCTCTTTAGGCTAAAACATGAATAATACTGTTGACCTAACGTGTTTTGAACAACTTTTTTGATATAAAGTTTCTGAAAAGAATTTATACGCCTGGAGCGTATTTAGGATGCATTGAAAACAATTTCCATTAAAAAAATTTCGAGATGTTAGTAGTTGGGCGAGTACATCCAGCAGTAGCGGAGTTTCTCAGTCAGTTTTGACTGTAATAATAGATTAAGGTCATGAGCTTAAAGCTCACAAATTGGAAGGCTTCGCAAACGTACTTGGGGAAGGCAGTTATTTTACTAATTTTGAGGCTTGACATAATCCTAAGCATAATACTCATAACAATGGCCTAACTATGATAATTTCAAATATGCTATGGTTATTTTCTGATAGAGTAATTCGCATGTCCGGCGGATTATTTGTGGTTGTTTTTTTAGCTAGGTACCTCGGGCCTGAGAGTTTTGGGCTTTTAAACTTTTCATTGGCATACGTCGGTATTTTCCTTGCTCTAGTGACCCTAGGATTCAAGGATCTTATCATTCGTGATTTGGAATATCATAACGAACTACAATGTGAAATTTTGGGCTCCGCTCTTTTATTGTCTTGCTTAGCTAGCGTTTTATTATACTCATTTGTTGTAGGTGGAATATACTTTCTTAGACCCTTGGATTCGTTATCAATATCGCTGGTGATGATTTTGGGCCTCACTATCTTATTTAAGCCGATCGAAGTTCTTTCGTTTTGGTTTGAGTACAAAGTCGAAAGTAAATATTTTGTTATTGCACAAAACATTTCATTTGTAGTTTTTTCGTTGTTAAAAATATTGTTAATTCTGACCGAGGCATCTCTTAATTGGATTGCTTATTCTTTCGTTGGTGATGCTTTTTTGAAATCTCTATTGCTATTATTATTTTTTTGTCTAAAAACTAATCTTCTGAAACGGTTGAAAACATCTAAAAAGCAAATAAAAAGATTAATCTCAGATTGTTGGCCTCTTCTAATATCAAGTTTCGCAATAATTCTTTATATGAGAATTGATCAAATAATGATTGGGCAATTAACCACTGATAATGAAGTCGGATTATATAGCGCAGCTGCTCGAATTAGTGAGGTATGGTTCTTCATTCCCACTATTATCGTTATTTCTGTTTATCCGAAATTATTAAAAGTTAAAGTGACGGCCCCGGAAACTTACAAAAATAATATTCAAGCATTATTAGACTTTATGGTTATGATAAGTATACCTACTGCGATTTTCTTCTCATTTTTTGGTGGTTTCTTTATAGCCTTACTTTTCGGCCCTGAATTTTCGGGAGCTAGTGATATTCTGGCAATTCATATATGGTCTTCTGTTCCGGTATTTCTTGGGGTTGTAAGTAGTCGCTGGTTGATTACAGCAGGCTTACAAAAAATTATTTTCTATAAAACGTGCTTTGTTTGTGTATTAAACGTAGGTTTAAATTTGGTGTTAATCCCTAAGTACGGTGCAATAGGTGCAGCGGTCGCCACTGTAATATGTCAGATTTTCGGTACGTTTGTGCTTGATTTTTTCTTTAACCCCGTTAGAGAAATATTGGTTATGAAGCTCAGATCTTTGAATATATTTTTAGGTTTCTCTCGCCTACTTAAATTTAAAGTACATTGAGTTAAACGATTGATCTATTGCTATTTATGTATATCAGAGGTCCTCTAATGAATTCAAAATTACCACTGGCACCTATTTCGATTACCGTCTATGACCGCTTAGACCACTTGGAGCAATGCCTTAGGAGTCTCACATTAAATGAATTAGCTATTGATACGGAATTATATATTTTTTCTGACGCGGCGAAAGCAGGTGACGAGGAGAAGGTCAATTTAGTTCGCGACTTTTGCAAAAAAATAGATGGTTTTAGGGAGGTTCATCTTACTTTTCAGTCTGACAATGATTACAAAAAAAATATGTCGGATGCGCGTGTTATTCCATTGCGAGATCACGGACGAATGATACGAATGGAAGATGATAATATTGTGTCGCCTTCATTTTTGACATACATGAATGAGGCATTGGAGTATTATGAAGATAATCCATTGGTGCTTGCAGTTTCGGGGTATTCGCCACCAATATATCAAGAAAAGTATACAAAATACGATGTCTATTTAAGCAAGATCTTCAGTGCATGGACTTACGCTACTTGGTCGCATAAGAATGTCCTTGGATTCTGTCAAGTATCTGCTCCCCATCGAGATATGACAGTCAATAAGTTACAAGATAAAGTCCAATCAATACATCCCTCGCTATGTAAGTCCTTAAAGATGATTGATGCAGGTATTCATTATGCGCCCGATCAGATTCTTACTTACTTTCTCATTAAGCACGATTATTATCAAATCAAGCCTGTGAAAAGCCTGGTCAGGAATAATGGTCATGATGGTAGTGGAATTAATTGTGGAGTTTCGACCCATTTTGATCAACCGATAAATGCGCAAATTACTGATCCTCGTCTGTTAGAAATGGAATATGTTGCAGATATAGACATGAATCAATACAAGTTCTTTTATCCGTCATTTCTAGTGAAGGTGCAAAGGCGTGTTATATCTCTCATAAGAAAACTAATTATGTTTAAGAGTAATCTCTTTTAGGAAATCAAGCTGATGAACATATTGCATTTTTCTGCTGGGTCACTGGGTGGGGGCGCCGCCCGTGGCGCATATTGTCTTCATAAGGGGCTTGTGGATTTAGGTGTCGAGTCTTTTTTCGTCAGTAGTGGTAGGAATAATCCTTCGGATGACAGGTTAATAAGTTTAAATAATGGGGTTGGTCAAAACCTTAAGTTCGTTGCTTTACCGAGATTGGGGTCACTTCCCAAATATTTTTATGTAAAGCGAAAACCTTTTCTTTTCAGCACCGGGCTAGAAGGAATCGACATTACTAATCTTGAAGCATATCGAGATGCTGATATCATTCACTTACATTGGATAAATGGACTCTTATCCTTGAAAACCTTAAAAAAAATAAAAAAACCAGTTGTTTGGACGATTAGAGATATGTGGCCTTTCACGGGAGGCTGCCATTACTCTATGGGATGTGATGGATACACAGCCTCATGTGGTGAATGCCCACAGCTTGGAAGTAAGAGTAAAAAGGATTTAAGTTCTTTTGTTTACCGGACTAAAAAAAGGTCGTTGCCCAAAACAATAAGGCCTATTGGGATAAGCGAATGGATTACAAATCGCGCTAACGAATCTGATATTTTTAGCGGATATCCGGTCAAAACAATATACAATAATATTGACTTAAAAAGTTTTTATCCAGAGGATAAGGTGTTAGCTAGGAAAAAGCTTGGGTTAAGTGAAAGCAATAAAATTGTTTTAATCGGAGCAAATTCTGTGACAGATTTTTATAAAGGCTTTGATCTGTTCTTGAAATCTCTTACCTATTTTTCACCAGATGAATTTCAGATTGTTACCTTTGGGACAGCTGAAATAGAATTATGCAAAAATATTAAAATGGAGGTTTCAAATCTCGGCTTCATTACTTCTGATGAAAAACTACGTTGGTTGTATTCGGCAGCTGACGTCTTTGTCGCGCCCTCAAGAATGGATGCTTTCGGGAAGACTGTAGCCGAATCTATGGCTTGTGCCACCCCAGTCGTATGTTTTGACGCTTGTGGTCCAAGTGAAATAGTGGCTCACAAGACAACGGGATATAAGGCTGAGCCTTTTAAATGCGAAGACATGGCGAACGGGATAAATTGGGTGTTAAATCTAAAAGGGGAGTCGCTAAAATGCATCCAAGACAGTTCTGTGGATCGAGTTCGCACAATGTTTAATGTCGACGTGATTGCAAAGCAATATCATAGTGTCTACCAAGATATGTTAAAGTTTGACAAAAAGTGATTCCATTTGAAAATATATTAAGGAGTTCTGTTCTTTGGCTGGCGATTTAAAAATTTCGATTATTGTTCCATGTTTTAATATGGAACAATATGTCAAGAAGACTATTGACTCTATTATTAGCCAAGGTTATGAAAATCTTGAACTAATTGTTGTGGATGGTGGTTCAACCGACAATACCGTTGAAATCATCAGAGATTATGATGCCTATATTACTCATTTCTTGTGTGAGCCTGATGAGGGGCAATATGATGCCATTAATAAAGGATTTTCACTTGCTACGGGTGACGTTGTTGCCTGGTTAAATGCTGATGATCTCTACTTCCCTTGGACTTTATACAGTGTCAATCAGATATTTTTGAATCATCCGGATTTCTTGTGGATTTGTGGTACCCCTTCATACACGAATGACGATATGAGTGGGGTAAAAGTCTGCAAAAAAAATGGAGCCAAAGTTAGCACTCTTATTCAAGATGGCGCTTATCGAAGTGACTATTTGGGCTTCCTACAACAAGAAAGTATGTTCTGGAGGAAAGATCTATTAGATGCTGCCGGATATTTGGCGCTTGATTATAAACTTGCCGCAGACTTTGAGTATTGGACGAGGCTTGCCAAACATGCAGAGCTTCATTTAATTGATTTTCCATTGGCATGTTTTAGGTTAAGACAGAATAGTCGGTCTGTTGTTCAAATGACTGATTATGAAAATGAAGTAAAAAAAGTCTTGGAAAAAATAGCTGCCAAAAAGTATTGGTATTCTCGGTTGCTCGAAGCAAATATTTTTACTAGATATGTTTGCCGAATAATGATTTTTAGAAGAGTCAACGTTATACAGATGAATCTAAACAGTAGGCAATTAGAGAGATTTACCCAGTATCGTAATGTCTCAAACTACTTGATATCTGAGTTATTTTTTGAGGTCGTTCGAATTTTTAAACTAACTAGAAAGAACGTAGGGTGAGTACTCAAATTCGATCGAAAATTCCAATTACAGCTTTCAGTATATTTGGATTTATCTTAGCTCTAGTGGCGCTACAGTCGATGCATGCTTGGTTTCTGATAGGGATGTCTTCAGCTCTTTATGCTGGTTTATTTGCAGCACTTATACTATTGCTTTGCACTAAGGGAAAGCGCTGTGAGGTAAAGTTATTTACTTCCTTAGCTTGTGTTTTATATGCACTTTATAGCTATAGATCTATAGATTTTGATAGTTTGAACAGTATTTTGGGGAATTGTATAAGGGTAGTCATATTTTCGTATATTATCTTACTAAAAAATGAATTCAAGGCGATTTTATTTTCACATATATTGAATCTTTTTGTTTTTGTTGTTGCGTTAGGCATGCCTTTTTACATATTTGATCTGCTTACTGGGCTCCTGCCTTCTTTTAACCTGCATGTCGCTAGTATAAATGCCTATTATAGTAATCATATCTTTTTTATTTCTCCTCAAAATAATGATGGATTCTATCGCTACATGGGTGTTTTCCTTGAGCCAGGATATTTGGCAATGATTTCGGCATTATTTTTGTATCCTCTTCAGTACGATTATAAGTCGATTCAAGGAAAAATTCTCTATATTGGGGCCCTTGTCAGTTTCTCTGCGGCTGGTTATGGGCTAATATTAGTCGGCTATTTGTTATATCTCCAAAGTCTTAGTTTTATAAGAAATTTTGGAAACACACTCTTTCGATATATTGGATTTATAATTGCTTTCGCCATTGTTTTTATGCTGGTTAGTTCCTTTGAAATATTAGCTGTTGTCGATAAGATCCAACGGATTTTCGAGCAAGGATCTATGGATAGTAGGCTTTCAAGTGATTTTAAACGCCTTTATGAAGCTGCTAATCTTGATGTTGTTATGTTTGGGATTGGCAATCAAGAGTATATGGATTTGTTTGAGAAAGGCGGTAGTGCGGGGTGGAAAGTCTTCATTATTAAGTACGGGATAGTTAGCCTAATAGCACTCTTTAGTTTTTATTTTCTAATTTGTTTGCATAGCCGGGATAGACGTACATTTCTTATGCTTGTGCTTTTTTCTATCTCCTTTACGCAGAGAGCCTACGCCATGTGGGAAATCCAACTTCTTATATTTATTTGTGGTTCAGCATATTTAGTCATGTACAGACCCAAAGCCGTTTAAAAGCGGGTTTTAGACTGTCTTTTCATAAGCAAATTTTTAATATTGAATAAAACTGAGGTGATCGTTATTTTGGAAAAAAAGGTCTTAATTTTTGGATTTGGGCGCATGGGTGTTAGCCATGCTCTGCAAATTTGCGGGCTTTTAAGAAGTCGAGGTGTTGAATTTCAAATATCAATTATTGAAACCTCAATCGTTGCAAAATTGGTTGCGAAATCCATCTTTTGTGGCAAGGTTCACTTCAAAAGTTTGAATCAACTAATGTCTCTTCCGGCCGATTATTTTGATTACGCCGTGGATGCCACACCACCGTTTGAGCGGGTCCGAAACCGTCAGCTTCTTGAGCGGATTAGCAAGCGTTATTTGATTGAAAAGCCGCTGCGTACTAAAATTGGACAAAATGGTCAGTCAGGTTATGTCCTTCAGCATAACCCGCTAATTGACGACCTCAAACGACAATTGCAGGGTGTTAATCTGAGTGGCATCGAAGTTGCCCTAAAAACAAATCTTGTATTCAAGGAGGAAGAAGGTTGGAGATCAGGTAAAAATGGAGGCGTAGTAAATGAATTTCTTGGCCATTTACTGAGTGTGCCGTTTGCTTGCCTTAGTCCCTTGAAAAGTCTTAAGGTTGAATGTGTAACCCATAAGCCAGGACTAGTTGATGTGTTGCTCACGAGTGAACTATATCCCATTAGATTGGTTTTTGAATACGGGTGTTCTAATGTTCGTAAGTCTACATATAACTGGAGGTTTTACGGACATAACGCTGAGATAGTCACCTACGATTGTTACCAAATTGGTTCTTCATTTCCTAACTTAAACGAGTCACATAGTATTGCTACTCTTGGTGTTGCAAAAGAATTTTATTTGAGAGGCTTTGACTTTTGTTCTCAAGCAGTTTCATTAATTGATGGTCAAGGCGATAAAATGGGAACTAAACAGTTAGAATGTATAGATTCCATTATATCCGGTGTTTTAGAGATGGTGACAGAAAAATGAAAGTTATAATTGGAGATAACCCTTTTTTTGGAGTTAATCATAAGTTAGGTTCTAAGCTGCTTGATGATGAGGATTTTAGGTTTAAGCAAGCTCTTGATGTCTTAGTTGAAGCAAATAGGTTTGATTGCAATAGTCTGATGATTACAAACCATCCATCAATCTCAAAATTTTTGGATTTAATGGATTCAAATGATCTTGTGAATCTTGAGCTCGCGTTTGTG
>Ga0209557_1001293_pt1 | contig 14014 bp, 1 predicted proteins | sample SaaInlV_120m_DNA_4_FD_184672 | JGI IMG/M metagenome (GOLD analysis project Ga0209557, IMG submission 184672) | Marine microbial communities from expanding oxygen minimum zones in the Saanich Inlet - Saanich Inlet SI074_LV_10m_DNA (SPAdes) (version 2) | ecosystem: Environmental > Aquatic > Marine...
TGTCATTAGTGAACCTGTTGCTAATACTCCAATGAACATCGAAATCTGTGACACAGATGGAGATGGATTCTATGCTTTTGATTTTGACACAGATATTACTCCTCAAGTACTAGGATCTCAATCGAATACTGATTACGAAGTTTTATATTTTACTAGCTTGGCTGCTGCGGAAGCAAATGTAACAGGAACAAATATTAGTGGGAGTAGTTACACAAATGCAACTGCTTTTACATTGGAAACCATTTTTGCTCGAATCCAAAACGTTGGTGCAGATGCCTGTGGTGATATTGTCGAATTTACAATTCAAGTTTTTGAAGAACCAACTGCAAATGACCCTGGAAATATTGTTTTCTGTGATGACAATGGAGATGGATTTCATACATTCAACTTTGATACTGACACAACACCTGTCATTTTAAACGGGCAATCAGGCACAGACTTTGAAGTACTTTATTTCACCAGTTTAACAGCTGCCCAGGACAATATTGCAGGTACAAATTTAGACGGGAATAGCTACACTAATACAACGGCATTTTCAATAGAATCTATCTTTGCTAGAATTCAAAATAACGCAAATACAACCTGTTCTAATATTATCGAATTTACCATTGATGTCATTAGTGAACCTGTTGCAAATACTCCAACGAACATCGAAATCTGTGACACGGATGGAGATGGATTCTATGCTTTTGATTTTGATACAGATATTACTCCTCAAGTATTAGGATCTCAATCGGATACTGATTATGAAGTTTTATATTTTACAAGCTTGGCCGATGCGGAAGCAAATGTAGCAGGTACAAATATTAATGGAAGTAGTTACACAAATGCAACTGCTTTTACATTGGAAACCATTTATGCTAGAATACAGAATAATATCATTACCAGCTGTAGTCAAATTATCGATTTTACCATTCAGGTGTTTGACAATCCAATTGCAAATACCCCTTTAGATGTTGCAATTTGCGATACCGATAGAGATGGGTTCCATATATTCAATTTTGACAGCGACATTACTCCACAAGTGCTCGCCGGACAAGCTATATCAGATTTTACTGTGACTTATTTCTCAAGCCTTACTGCTGCACAAGATAATATTGCAGGTACAAATTTAGACGGTACAAGTTATACAAACACAACTGCATTTGGAATTGAATCTATCTTTGTTAGAATTCAAAATAATGCAAAGACTTCCTGTAGTGATATTGAAGAATTTACGATCAATGTATTTGACAATCCAGTTGCAAACACTCCAATTGATATCGAAATTTGTGATACAGACAGAGATGGATTTCACGACTTCAATCTTGATGCAACGATTACTCCACAAATATTAAATGGGCAGAATGCGTCTAATTTTAATGTCTCTTATTTCACAAGCCTTGCTGATGCTGAAGCAAATGTAGCAGGAACAAATATCAGTGGTTCAAGTTACACCAATACAACAGCTTTCACTCAAGAAACAATCTATGCTCGAATTCAAAATAACGCAAATACAACATGTAGTGATACTGTTTCATTTACAATCAATGTGAATGATGTTGCAAGTCCAAATCAACCGTCAATTTACAGACTTTGTGATGATGAATTAAGTGGTTCTAACTCAGACTTAACAACAAACAGTTTTCTATTAAACACCAAAGACAATGAAATATTAGGCTTAACAAATTCGAATTTAGATTTTTCGATTTCTTACCACACAACTTCTATTGGAGCACAAACAAGTGCAACGAGTGATGTTATCGATAAAACTGTTCCTTATGCAGTCACAAATTCACAAAGTGTTTTTGTTCGTATTGAAAACAGCAACAACCCAGATTGTTTTGTTGCTGCAGATGACGGTGTTGGAAGTACATTTACTTCTTTTGAGTTAAAAGTAGATCCGTTACCAACGTTAACAAATCCAGCTGAATTTATTCAATGTCACAATGAAATAGATCTGAGTACTACGGTTATTTTAACAGACGCCATACCGTTACTTTCTCCGAATTATATGGCAAATGGCGAAGTTTTTCAATTCTATGCTACAGAGTCAGATGCAAATACTGGAACTTCTGAAATTACAGGATTAGATTTACAAACCTATTCTGTTACTGGAACTGGAGAAGCTTGGGTTCGAGTATTTTCTGATCAAGGATGCTATCGCATTGGGAAAATTAATATTACAATTAATTTAAGTGCAGACATCCCGTATGATCGTACTTTTATTACCTGTGACGATTTCTTAGATATCAATGGGAATGACAACGCGAATAATGACGATACGGATGGGATTGCAACTTTTGACTTTAGTGAAGCTACAGACGAAATAAAAGCTTTCTTCCCTGTGGCAACTAGACCCAATTTAATGATTTCGTATTATGAATCAGAATTGGACAGAGCGAGTAACATGAATAACATAAACAGTCAAATAGGGAATTATAGAAATAATAATAACCCAAGTTTTGCGAACAATCAAACCATTTACGTAAAAATAATCGATGGAAACAGCAACGCTTGCTTTGGTACAGCAAATGTCTTTTTACAAGTAGATACGGTTCCTATCGCTAATAATTTAGCACAACCACTTTCTTTTTGTGATGATTTTGATTCAGGATCGTCTGATGATGGGGAGAATATTAATATTGATTTAAGACAAACTGTCAATGAGATTTTAGGAACTACACAATCGGAAACTGATTTTATTGTGACCTATCATACTTCGCAAGCGGATGCCTCTTCGGGGAATGCACCTATTTTGAACGATACCAACTTTAGAAACACGGCTCCAACTGGCTTTGTACCTGGAACGGTAAGTCGCCAAACAATTTATGTGCGGGTAGAAGATCGAAATAAAGTTCCTGCATGTTTTAATGATCATCTTTCTTTTGATATTGAAATCAAACCCTTACCGGAATTACAAAACACCATTGCTGCTATTGAGGTCTGTGATGTGCCTACCGCTACCGACAGTGACCCTAGAAATAGAGTTGCACAAAACATTGATGCATCAATTAGAAATACCGATATTTTAAATGGTAGAGATCCGAGTATCTTTTCGGTGCGTTATTACAAATCGCAAACCAACGCTTTGGCAGATGTTGATCGGATAGCCATCGCAAATCTATTGAATTATGAAAATGATCCTGCGAACACATCGTTTCCTTTGAATGTAAATAGTGATGCGCCGGGGATAGAAACCCTCTTCTTTGTCATTTACAATGCAGATACGGACTGTCTTTCGGAACCATTTACACTAGACATTCATATTTATCCAGAACCTAATATTCCAGTCAATATCAACAATTATACGGATTGTGATACCGATAATAATGGGTTTGGGAATGACACAGATGGGATTCTTGAAAACATTGCTTTTTCTTCAAAAATAACGGAGATATTGGCCAATTATACGACCGCAGAACAATCTAATTTTACAGTCTCTTTTCACGAAAGTGTGGCAGATGCGCAAGCGGGGAATGGGGCTTTGGACACCAATGCTTATGAGTGTGTGGCAAATAACCAAACTATTTTTGTGCGGGTATTGAACAATCAAACGGGCTGTGTCTCGGATGATTTGTCTTTTGATATTATTGTGAACCCATTGCCTTCTTATGATCCGTTGGATCTATCGCAGGTGGCTTGTTTGAATAATTTACCTTTGACCTTGCAGGTAGACAATCCGCTTACGGGCTACAATTATAGCTGGGTGGAAAATCTGTCTGGGAATGAAGTTAGTACGGCACAATCAGTAGAAATTCGTGCAGGTGGTACCTATACATTAACCGTTACCGACAGGGTAACGCTGTGTAACAGGGTAGAAATATTTGATGTTATTGAATCGGAAGCGGCTACGATTACCAGCGAGCATGTGGCGGTGATTGATGAAACGGCAGAGATTTTTGGAAATAACTTTTCGATTACTATTGATGATACTCCCGGGATCTTAGGAATCGGGGATTATGAATATGCACTTTTAGACGAGCAAGGAAACTTTGTATATGGGTATCAAGATACTTTTGTTTTTGATCAATTATCGGGTGGATTTTATAAGGTCTTAGTTCGAGATAAGAATGGCTGTGATGAAAATGGCATTCCGGCTTCTTTGGTAGTGCCAGTAGTTGAATTTCCTGACTTCTTTACACCAAACGGAGATGGTATTAATGATACATGGAACATTAAAGGAACCAATAGCAACTACTACCCTTCCAGCGAAATATACATCTACAACCGTTTTGGAAAGGTAATTGCAAAAGTAGATTTATCGGAACAGGGTTGGGACGGAACCTACAATGGAAAAAGGTTGCCTTCGGATGATTATTGGATATCTATTAAATTGGTGCCTTTTGACACAAACAAAAAAACAATCTTTAAAACAGGGAATTTATCGTTGCTTAGAAAATAGCTTTTTATTCTTTAAATCAATCTTTAAAAAATTATAATGAAAAAAATTATTGTACTATTATTTTTAATAAACTCCGTTTTCATCTATTCCCAAAACGATTGTTCCGATGCATTAATTGTTTGTGGAAACAGTGGCTATCAAGATTTGAATGCTACAGGTGTAGGAGTTCAAGAATTAAGCGGTTCTAATACCTGTGGTAGTCAAGAAAACAATAGTCTGTGGTTTCAAGTAAATATCAACACAGGAGGTAAATTAGGTTTTGTCCTTACCCCCACTTTTTCTGACGGAACAACAAACACCGATTTAGCGATCGATTTTGATTTTTTTATTTTTGGCCCTGATGTCAATTGTGGAGCCATTGGTCAAGCGATTCGTTGTTCAACCACAAACCCACAAGCAGCAGGGACTACCAGTAATTTAACAGGAATGAACAGCACAGAAACAGATACAGCTGAAGGTCCTGGAAATACTGGTAATAATTTTGTGCGTGAGTTAGACGTGATCGCAGGGGAGTCTTACTTCGTTGTTATTGATCGGCCAACAGGTACAAGTAATTTTAAAATTGATTGGACCGGTACCGCTACTTTTAACGATCCCCCAGATGCGAATCCTCCAGTTGCAGGAACCTCTTATGACATCTTATTATGCGATTCAGATGGCGTAGATGACAACAGTACTAAATTTGATTTAACTCTAAATGAAATATCTATTTTGGGTGGTCAAACCGATATTTCAGTAAGTTATCATACGAGTAATAATGATGCAACTACAAATAACAATCCGATTCCAAACCCTCTAGATTATGAATCAACATCACAGGATATATTTGTAAGACTTACAAACACAACTACACTTTGTTTTTCTGTTACTGATTTTAAAATAAATGCGTTTACAGTGCCACAAGTCGCGTTACAACCTGGAAACTTAACTATTGATGATATTGATAATGATGGTGATGAAATTGTTGATTTGACAGTTCAAAATCCAGATATATTAGGGGCTCAAGATATTGCAGAGTTTGAAGTGATTTATAGTACAGAGGCAACTTTTAGTTCGGTCATTCCAAATCCTGTAAATTACACGAGTAATGTATCTTTAGAAACCATCTATTTTAGAGTAGTGAATCAAAACAATGCAAGTTGTTATTCAGAAGGTTCATTTACAATTAGCTTAATCGTAAATCAACCACCAGAACTCACTGCAAATAACAGAGTAGCCTACTGCCCTTTGAGTCAAGTTAACATTGCACCTAACTTCTCTATCACAGATTCAGATGATTCAGGAATTGATGCTTTTTATGTTCAAATTTCTGCAGGATACTCAATTGCAAATGATCAATTAATACTCACAGGGACCCATCCTACAATAAGTGCTACATGGACCCCAGTTGAAGGAAAATTAACTCTAACACCCGTCGGTGCATCACAAATTTTATATACAGATCTGGAAGCAGCCGTTAGAGATATTGTTTTTGAAAGTACGGACCCAGCCATTAATACAGATCGCTTTTTTTCATTTACAATTGGAAGTGCTAACTACCTACCATCAACAGGGCATTTTTATGTTTTTATCGAAGATATTGATGTATTGTGGTCCGAAGCGAAACTCTTAGCGGAGGCATCTAATTTCTATGGACTTCAAGGATATTTAGCGACCATTCTCTCCCAAGAGGAAAGTCAAATATCCGCAGAACAAACAACTGGAACTGGATGGATTGGTGCGAGTGATGAAGGCACAGAAGGTGTTTGGAATTGGGTTACTGGTCCGGAGGCTGGAACTAATTTTTGGAACGGTACTTTCACAGGAGGTCCTGTAGCCGGAATGTACTCAAACTGGAATACACAAGAACCCAATAATGCAGGAAACGAAGATTATGCTCATATCACTGACGATTCTGTTGGAATAACTGGCTCCTGGAATGATTTACCAAATACAGGAGGTGGAGGCGCATACCAAGCAAAAGGCTATATTGTAGAATATGGCGGAATGCCAGGAGACCCCGTTTTAAATATTTCAGCGAGTACAAGTATTTATGTTCCACAAATACTCACCACTGATAATGATGAAGCCTGTTTTAACAATAGTGTTTCATTAACAGCAACCGTATCAGAAGAAGCAATTTATTGGTACGATGCACCAACTGGCGGAAACCTTGTAGGTACAGGAACCACCTTTACAACACCCTTATTAAGTAGTTCTACCACCTATTACGCAACAGCCTCTCCAGAAGGATGCACCACCACAAATAGGGTTGCAGTCACAGCAATTATCAATCAATTACCCGTAGTGAATGACCCGGTAACACTCCCAATTTGTGATGACGATCAAGATGGCTTTGTTACAATGAATTTAACTTCTGTAAATTCGGATATCTCCGCTAATTTTGCAAATGAAACCTTTAAGTACTACAAAAGCATCGCAGCTGCAACAGCAGGTACTCCAGAAATTCCAGATCCAACAAATTATATCAATACCACAAATAGCAATGATGCAGTTTGGGTAAGAACTATTAACTCTAGTAATTGTTACCAAATATCTAAAATAAATATAGAAATTCGAAATACCGTAATTCCTGTATCTTTTGAAAAAGAATTTGTTGAATGTGATGATTTCCTAGACATTAATGGAAACGATACAATAAACAATAATGATACCGATGGGATTGCTACTTTTGATTTTAGTTCGGTTACGAATGATATTATTGCATTATTCCCAACGGGGCAAACTCTTGATATACGTTATTTTGAAACCCTGGCGGATGCGAATAACATCCAAAATCCAATTTTAGATATTAGCGCATATCGAAATATCAATTCGCCAAATACACAGCAAATTTTCATTCGTGTAGAAAACACTGAAAACAATACCTGTTTGTATGTCGGAACTCATATTACACTTATCGTAAATCCAGTTCCAACTGTCAATACAATTGGAAACCTAATACTTTGTGATGATGCTATTGACGGAGATGACACCAATGGTGTTGTTCAATATTTTAATTTAGAAAATCAAACATCAATAATTCTTGGAAATCAAGATCCCACTAACTTTACCGTAACGTATCATGAGTTTGCTTCTGAAGTTACTTCTGGGGCAAATCCTTTGAGCTCACCGTATACCAATACAACTGCAAATCTACAAACGATATTTATCAGAGTCATCAACAAAACAACAGGTTGTTTGAATGGTCAATTTAGTTTTGATTTAATTGTAAACCCATTACCAAATTCAGCGGCAGTTGTAGAACTCAAACAATGTGATGATAATACCGATGGATTTTCTGACTTTAATTTAAACGAAGCTGCTTCGGATATTTCTGCCAATTTTAATAATGAAACCTTTGTTTTCTATCCTACCTTATTGGATGCGGAAAATGATCGTAATGCCTTTACTGCTGCTGAAGCGATTGTTTTTAGAAACCGAACCCAGACTTATGATTCTGTTTGGGCGAGAGCCATCTCCAATTTTGATTGTTATCGAATTGCAGAAGTGAAATTAGTGGTTTCCACCACTGGATTGCCTGCTTCTTTTCAACGCAGTTTTACTACTTGTGATGATTTCCTAGATATCGATGGAAATGACAACGCTAACAATGATGATACTGATGGGATTGCTACTTTTGATTTTAGCTCCGTGACGCCGGAGGTGGTTGCAATATTCCCAAATACCCAACAACTTACCGTTACTTATTATAGAAATAGTGCCGATGCTTTGGCGGAAATAAATGCCATTGATGATATTGCGAATTATCGAAACATTGGGTATCCAAATACTCAACAAATATACATTCGGGTTGACAGTGATTTGGATAACGACTGTCTTGGCTTTGGGCCTTTTATCACCTTAAATGTAGACCGAGTTCCTACTGCAAATAACTTAGCACAACCGCTTTCTTTGTGTGATGATTTTGATTCGGGTTCTTCTGAGGATGGGGAGAACATCAACATCAATTTAAGACAAACGGTCAACGAGATCTTAGGACCTTCGCAAGCGGAAGCTGATTTTATCGTGACTTACCATACTTCGCAAGCGGATGCGTCTTCGGGGAATGCTCCTATTTTGAATGATACCAACTTTAGAAATACGGCTCCGGCGGGCTTTGTGCTTGGAACGGTAAGCCGACAAACAATTTATGTGCGGGTGGAGGATCGAAATAAAGTTCCGGCCTGTTTTAATGATCATCTTTCTTTTGATATTGAAATTAAACCTTTACCTGCTTTAGAGAATACGATTGCTGCTATTGAGGTTTGTGATGTGCCTACCGCTACCGACAGTGATCCTAGAAATAGGGTTGCTCAAAACATTGATGCGACGATTAGGAATGCCGATATTTTAAATGGAAGGGATCCGAGTTTGTTTGTTGTTACGTATTACAAATCGCAAACGGAGGCTGTGAATGATTTGAACAGCTTAACGGTTGCAAATCTATTGGATTATGAGAATGATCCTGCAAATACTTTCTTCCCTGCGAATGTAAATAGTGATGACCCAGGGGTTGAGACGTTGTTCTTTACGATAACGGATGTCCTTTCTGGATGTCCTTCGGAACCTTTTACGCTGGACATTCGCATTTATCCGGAACCTAATATTCCTGTTAACATCAACAATTATACGGATTGTGATACGGATAATAATGGGCTTGGGAATGACACGGATGGAATTCTTGAAAACATTGCTTTTTCTTCTAAAATAACGGAGGTACTGGCCAATTATACTACTGCGGAACAGTCTAATTTTACGGTCTCTTTTCACGAAAGTTTGGCTGATGCGCAAACGGGTAATGGGGCTTTGGATACGAATGCTTATATGAATACGGCGAACAATCAAACTATTTTTGTGCGGGTGTTGAACAATCAAACGGGCTGTGTCGCGGATGATTTGTCGTTTGATATTATTGTGAATCCTTTGCCTTCTTTTGATCCGTTGGATCTCTCTCAGGTGGCTTGTTTGAACAATTTACCTTTGACATTGCAGGTTGACAATCCTTTAACGGGCTATACTTATAGCTGGGTGGAGAATCTCTCTGGGGATGAAATTAGTACGGCACAGTCGGTGGACATTCGGGCCGGGGGTACTTATACTTTAACGGTAACTGACAGGGTAACGTTGTGTAACAGAATAGAAATCTTTGATGTGATCGAATCGGAGGCGGCCACCATTACGAGTGAGCTTGTGATGGTCATTGATGAAACTGCGGAGATTTTTGAAAATAACTTCTCCATTACGATTGACAGTACTCCGGGAATCTTGGGGATTGGCGACTATGAGTATGCCTTGTTGGATGAACTGGGTAATTTTGTCTATGGTTACCAGGACACTTTTGTTTTTGAGCAATTATCGGGGGGGTTTTATAAGGTATTAGTTCGGGATAAGAATGGCTGTGATGAGAATGGCATTCCGGCTTCTTTGGTGGTCCCTGTGGTGGAATTCCCTGACTTCTTCACACCGAATGGTGATGGTATTAATGATACTTGGAATATTAAGGGGACCAATAGCAACTACTTCCCTTCTAGCGAAATTTACATCTACAACCGTTTTGGAAAGGTGGTCGCTAAGGTGGATTTATCGGAACAGGGCTGGGACGGAACCTATAACGGAAAAAGATTGCCTTCGGACGATTATTGGGTATCTATTAAATTGGTGCCCTTTGATACCAACAAAAAAACAATCTTTAAAACAGGAAACTTTTCGTTGCTTAGGAAGTAAGAAATTAAAGTAGTATTTTTAGCCATTGAATTCTGATGAATAGATATGATGAAAAGAACTACCCCGTTACTTATTATCTTTCTTGTGTTATTTGGTTATTTTAATAAAATACAAGCGCAATTAAGTACAAGACATTTTATTCCCCCTTTAACCAACGCCGAATTTGGAAATGCAAATCCAGAAAATCAATATTTTTATATATCAACACCCAATGTTCAGAATGTAAACTATACCATTAAACAGATAGGACTTCCAGCAGCTAGTGATATTAATGGAACGGTAAACAATACAAATCCACAAGAAATATTTATTGGAACTGGAGCCACGCAACTTTTCCAAGAATCACCTCAAACAAGTACGGTAACATCGAATAAAGGCTATATTATAGAATCAGATGCAGCCATTTATGTCTCAATTCGTGTTTTAGCAGGTGGAGGAGCTCAAGCAGGAGCACTCGTTAGTAAAGGAAATTCGGCATTAGGAACCACCTTTAGAGCAGGGATGTTTACCAATGAAAGTCCACAGACAAATTACCTTAATTTTATTTCGGTAATGGCAACAGAAAATAACACGACCGTTAATTTTTCCGACTTACCTGCAGGAATTTCAATAGAAAATTACACAGGAACAACCCCCATTAATGTTATTTTAAACGAAGGAGAAAGCTATATCGTTGCAACAAATTCAGCGGTAAACACCGTAAATAGGGACGGCTTAATAGGAACACTTATCACCTCTGATTTACCCATTGTAGTTAATGCAGGCTCGGCAAACGGAAGTTTTCATAATGGTGGAGGAAGAGACTATGGAATCGATCAAATTGTAGGATTAGACAAAGTAGGTTCCGAATACATCTTCGTAAGAGGAGGCGGAATCGATAACTGGGAAAATATATTAATTGTCGCTCACGAAGACAATACCAATATGCTTATTAATGGAACAAGTCTTGCAACAGTTTTAAACGCAGGAGAGTACTATTTAATAGAAGGAGATCGTTTTGACACCAATGGAAATTTATATGTAGAAACCAATAAAAAAGTTTTTGCTTATCAAGGAATTGGAGCGAATACAAGTGAAGCAAATCAAGGTTTATTTTTTGTTCCTCCTTTGAGTTGTGAAAACCGTGGAGAGGTAGACAATATTCCTATGATTGAAAAAATAGGGACAACAACATTTACAGGAGGAATTACTGTAGTTACAAACAAAGGAGCTACCGTAAACATCAATGGTGTCGCTATAACAGATGCATCTTTAAATACCTCAGGACCTTTTGAAGTGATTGGAACAGGTTATGAAACCTACAAAGTACTAGATTTAACAGGCGATGTTGCCATCCAAGGATCTGGGGAATTGTATTGTGCCTATTTCAATCAAAATGGTGCAGCTACCTCAGGTAGTTTTTATTCAGGATTTACCGCAAAACCTGAAATCGATTTTCAAACTACAGTTGGCAGTTTGGGAAATTGTATTCCAAATATCACCTTAACTGCAGGGAACATAGGCGCATTTGACAGTTTTGAATGGCTTTATGACGATGGTACTGGATTTGTTGCTACAGGAGTGGTGCTAGACCCTACAATTACACCTACACTACCTGGGAATTATCAATTGGTTGGTTTTCTAGATTGTTCGGGATCCGAATATCGATCGATCGTAGTGCCTGTTAGTGTTTGTCCAGACGATGCAGACGGAGATTTAGTCATCGATAATTTAGACATTGATATTGATAATGATGGTATTTTAAACTGTGACGAATCGAATGGAGACGCTATTTTAGAGCTTTCAGACCTTAGTAACCCAAGTATTTTGTTTCTAGATACGACAACATCATCTTCAATAATCTCCAGTGTTGTGAATGTAAATTCAGGAACTATTTCGGGCACAAATACTGGGAACTTTCAAACGGTAATCAACCCAACCATAGGATCTGATCTTCTATATGAATTAAATTTCACCGAAAAAGTAAATTTAAAATTCACCCAAAATACGACCTTAGATCACACCGTTACTAGTGGAGAATTTTTTATCCTAAAAGTCGGGCCAAACAATAAAAATATTACTCTTTTAGATCCAGATGATCAACTTCTTGTAGACAGCAACTATGATGGCGTTTTTGAAGCAGGTATTACAAACATCTCTTCATCAGAAATTCATTTTAGATATGCTGCAAACACAACAGGAGCAAATAGTACTTTTCAATTTCTAGCGAGTAGAATTACTAAAATGGAATTCAAACACTTGAATTCTGGAATCAATACTGCGTCTACATTCAATGGAAATATTTCATTGACTTGTTTTTCCAGAGATTCGGATGGTGACGGAATTGAAGATGCTTTTGACCTAGATGCAAACAATGACGGCATACGAGATCTTTATGAAGCAACAGGTTTTAACGCAGTATTAACCAACAATGATACCAATTTAGATGGATTAGATGATTTATTTGATACCCTCACGACCAATTTGGATTCGGATTTTGATGGTGTTTTAAACTTTTTAGATATCGATGCAGATAATGACGGCATCTATGACCTATCAGAATTTGGGCTAACCCTTGCACAAGTAGCGGCATTGGATACCGATAATGATGGAGTGATTGACACATTGGTGGATAGTAATAACAATGGACTTCACGACGATTTTGAAGCATTAACCACAGCAGATACAGATGCAGATGGAACTCCCAATTTTTTAGATTTGGATGCCGATGCCGATACTTGTTTTGACGTTGTCGAAGCAGGTTTTACTGACAGTAACAATGATGGACTCTTAGGAGGAACCCCACTTACTGTTAACGAATACGGAAAGGTTACTAGTGGAACAGATGGATATACACCTCCCGATATAGCTTATGTTACTGCTGCCCCTATCCTAATAAATTCCCCATTTACAAATCAAACCTTTTGTGAATTGGAATCCAATACACTAACAATTGACACCAATGCAGAGAGTTTTCAATGGCAAGTGAGTAACAATGGAGGAACAAACTGGACAGCTATTGTCAATGACGCGATTTACAACAATGCAACAACTACTGTGTTGGAAATCACTGCTACGCCACTTTCATTTCACAACAATCAATATCGAGTAGTTCTAGGGAGGTCTGGAAATACTTGTGGGCTAATTTCTACTCCAATCACATTAACTGTAGACGCGCTACCAGTGGCAAATGACCCTCAAGATATCGAAATCTGTGACGCAGATCGAGATGGCTTCTACAACTTTAATTTTGATGCGGAGATCACACCTCAAGTATTGGATGGGCAATCTGACACTGACTTTGAAGTGCTTTATTTCTCTAGTCTTAGTGCTGCCCAAAACAATATTGCAGGCACAAATATAGATGGCTCCAATTATACAAATACAACCGCTTTTACATTGGAAACCATTTTTGCAAGAATTCAGAATCGTATCAATACAAATTGTGGTGCTATTGTAGACTTTACCATCAATGTAAATGATGTTCCTAATCCAAATCAACCCACAATTTATCGCCTTTGTGATGATGAATTAAGTGGTTCTAACTCAGACTTAACTACGACTAGTTTTTTATTAAATACCAAAGACAACGAAATATTGGGTCTAACAAATTCGAATTTAGATTTTTTGATTTCTTACCATACAACTTCTATTGGGGCTCAAACAAGTGCAACTACTGATGTGATTGATAAAACAGTTCCCTATACAGTAACAGACAGCCAAAATGTATTTGTTCGTATTGAAAATAGAAACAATCCAGATTGTTTTATCGCTGCCGATGACAGTATGGGCAGTACATTTACTTCTTTTGAATTAAAAGTAGACCCATTACCTAACATCCTCTTTTCTGTAGAACTCAAACAATGTGATGATGATATCGATGGGTTTTCTGACTTTAATTTGAACGAAGTGGCTTCGGATATTTCTGCCAATTTTAATAATGAA
>Ga0209557_1001294_pt1 | contig 13994 bp, 4 predicted proteins | sample SaaInlV_120m_DNA_4_FD_184672 | JGI IMG/M metagenome (GOLD analysis project Ga0209557, IMG submission 184672) | Marine microbial communities from expanding oxygen minimum zones in the Saanich Inlet - Saanich Inlet SI074_LV_10m_DNA (SPAdes) (version 2) | ecosystem: Environmental > Aquatic > Marine...
ATATTTCAATTACTTATTAAGAGTGTCTAGTGAAGATGGTACTGAACTTCAGTTAACAGATATTACTATTTTAAAAAATGAATTAGAATCAGTCATTGTTGAAAATGAGTCCATATCTGGACAAGAATTTAATTATGGTATTTTTGACTTATTTACAGACGAAAGTGAAAAAACCTTCTTAAGATTCGTTCCTAATGATGCATTGAATACAAATTATGATCTAAAAGTAATTAAGCAAATATTTAATTCAACTTTATCTGGTGTCGGAACGCAGTCTATAGGTTTTGTTAATTTGACAGGTTCTGTAGATATAGAAAATACTAGTGTAGGAATTGGAACTACAACAATTATTTCTTTAGATGCTAATAATTTCGAATCTCTTTATGTTAATGCACAGGTGATCAATACGGAAACCAATGACATGAATTATGTGAGATTGTATGTTTCTATTGCAGGAACAAACACTTTCATGTCAGAATACTATATTGATAGCAATGTTTTGAGTTCTTCAACAGGAAATCAAATAGGTATATTCACTTGCACTGACTTGGGAAGTGGAGTTTTATCACTAATACACGAAAATACTTCTTCTGATCAACTTAAGATAAGAACTAATATTGTTGGATTTGGAACAACATCTACTGGAATTGGTACATATAGATTTAAATCTTCTGATCAATTTGATGGTCAAGAAAGAAGTATAATTTACGATTCTGGATATTATTCTACAGTAGGTGCTTCTTCTACAACAATTCAAACCTTAGATAGATCTTTATTTGATGCATCAAAATCTTTAATTCAAGTAAGTATAGGTTCTACAAAAGCACTCCATCAGGTTTTATTAATTGATGAAGGATCTGATGTTTATACTCAACAATTACCTTTCCTTTCAGTATCTAATGATGATAGTGAATTAGATGATGCTTCTGGTATTGGAACATTTGGTGGAGAAATATCTGGAAGTGATTTAATACTTAAATTCTTCCCAGATGCAAATCAAACAGGTCAAATTGATATTGAAGTATTCAGTAAATCATTTTATTCTCAAATAGATGTTGTTAATGAACCTTTAGATTTATCATATGGTGCTGTAACCGAAAGTATTGATGAAAAATTCTATAATGCTATTAATCTAACTAGAATCAATAAAGATAGTTTCACATTAACTGATAATAATATTCCAATCTTTTCGAAGAAATTTAATCCCAATTCATCTGCATTAGATGCATCTACTGGAATATTTACAATTCAAAATCACTTCTTCGTAACTGGAGAAGAATTAATCTATACTCCAAACTCTACAATCGTTGGTGTTGGAACTAGTGCAGTGGTTACTTCTAGTGGAGAATTGCCATCAACAGTATATGCTATTAAATTAACCGAAAATACTTTCAAAGTAGCAATAACAACTACAGCAGCTGCTGCAGGAATTGGAACAACATTTACTTCTCTTGGAGAAGGAAATGCTCACAGATTTACTATGAAAGAAAGAAACACTAAGTGTATCTTAACTGTTGATGAATTGGTTCAATATCCAATAGCACCTACTAATATTACACATACTTTGAGTGGAAATGTTGGTGGTTCTCTAAACAATATCGGAACTATTGTGTCTTTGAGTGGAATTTCAACAATAAATCCAAGAGATATATTGAAAGTTGATGAAGAATATATGGGTGTCACTAATGTTGGTTTTGGAACAACAAATGTGGGACCAATTACAAATAATGGAACTATAAATTTAGTTGAGGTTAAGAGAGGATTTGTGGGTTCTTCCGCAACAACTCATGCAGATTCCACCTTAGTAAGAATTTATAAAGGATCATTTAATATTGAAGACAGTGAAATTTATTTCACGGAAGCACCAAGAGGTAATCCACAAATCGCAAAAACAAAAAATAATTTAGATTTTGAAACTTCATCATTTACTGGTAGAGTATTTTTTAAATCTAATTATGACAATAATAAAGTTTATGATGATTTATCTGATGAATTTACCGGAATTGGAAGAACATTCACACTAAAAGTTGGTGGTGCAAATACTACAGGAATTGGAACAGAAGGTTCAAGTGGTCTAGTTTTTATTAATAACATTTACCAATCACCCAAAACTGATAATAATCCAACAAGATTTAATTATCAAATCTTAGAAGACTCTAGTGCAGGAATATCTACTGTAGAATTCTCTGGAATTACTAGACCGGACGAATTTCCTCTCGAATATGTTGTTTCCGACTATGATGTTAATGTAAATGAAGTCCCTAGAGGTGGAATTATAGTTTCATATGGATCTACACCTGGACTTGGGTTTGCACCACTTGTAGGTGCTTCTGTGACTGCTGTTGTTGGTGCTGGAGGTTCTATTGTATCTGTTGGACTAGGAACGACAGGACATGGTTCTGGATACAATGGTTTAGTTTCTATTGGAATATCAGTATACGAAAGTGGTCATTCTGGTGCTGCAGCAACAATCACAGCAAATATTGGTGTTGGAGGAACTTTATCATTTAATGTTGTTGGTGGAGGAACTGGATATAGTAATCCTGAAATATTCGTTTCTGATCCATCATATAAAAATCTACCAGTAGTTGGTGTTTCTAGGTTAGGAATTGGAGCAACAACTGATACAGGAAATGGATTATTAGTAGATTTAAAAGTTAGTGGATCTACGGGAATAGGATCTACTTTATTCGAAGTAAGTGAAGTTAAATTCTCAAGACCAGGATATAATTTCAGAAGAGGTGATGTATTCAAACCAGTTGGATTAGTCACTGATGGTTCTCTATCTTCTCCAATATCAGATTTTGAGATTACAGTAGTTGATACTTACTCTGATAATTTTGCTGCTTGGGAATTTGGAGAACTTGATTATATTGATTCTATTCAAAACTTACAAGATGGATCAAGAACTAGATTCCCACTTAATTACAATTCAGAACTTTTGAGTTTTGAACCTCAAGAAAATTCTCCAATTGAAGAAAATATTAACAATGTTCTTATAATTTTTGTTAATGGAGTATTGCAAAAACCAGTAGAAAATTACATCTTTGAAGGTGGGACATCATTTGCATTTACAAGAGCACCGTTACCACAAGAAGAAATTGAAATATACTTCTATAAAGGTGTTGATGGAACTGATTCTACACTAGTAGATAATATCATACCAACTATAGAAACTGGTGATGTTGTTCAAGTAATAAGTAACAATATCTATCCAAATACAATAACACAAGATGAAAGAACAGTTTACAACATAACTACTTCTGATAAATTTGAAACTAATCGATATACTGGATTAGGAGTTGATGGAACCAATTACAAACCTTTATCTTGGACTAAGCAAAAAACAGATAAGAAAATTAATGGTCAATATGTATATAAATCAAGAGATGTATTAGAACCGTTAATCTTCCCAACTGCAAGAATTATTAAAGATGTGTCTACAACCGATACTGAAATATTTGTTGATAATGTAGAATTATTTAATTATGAAACTGATAATGGATATACCGATTCTTCGACTCCATTAGATGCAGTAATTATAGAAGATACTAATCCAGTCACTGCTTTATTTACTGCTTCGATTGATGGAAATGGATCTGTAAATGGAATAACTACGACTAATTCTGGTTTTGGATATTTACCAAATCAAACGACAATAAATCTGAAATTTGTAGGGATAGGAACAACAACAGCAACAGCAACGGCATCTATTACGAATGGGATAGTTACTGGAACTACAATTACCAATCCTGGACTTGGATATACAGTTGCTCCCACAATATTTGCCGAAACTCCAAATCTTAATATTGAAAAAATTACAGGATTTAGTAATATTAAAGGTTTCTCTGGAATTGTAACTGGTATTACAACAGCATCTGGAATTGGTGTTCCTTTAGCACTTCAATTTACATTGATTGACAGTAATAACTTTACTGGACTATCGACAGGTTATCCAATTTATATCTATGATACTCAAATTGGTAGTGGAGTCACCTCAATTGATGATTCAAATTCTGCAGTTGTTGGAATTGGAACTACTTTCCTGGATAATGTTTACTATGTTTCTGCTATATCTAATGATGATGCAATTGGAATTATTACATGTAATGTAGATTCAAATTCTAATGTAGTTGGTCTTGAAACTACTGGAAGTATATTAAATCCCGTTGGAAAATACTCATGGGGATTATTAGAAGGAGGAACAAGATCTACAAATCCAATATCAATTGGTGTTACTGGCAATACCGTATCTGGATTGACAACATATCCAACAATTCAGAGAAGAGGTATTGGTATTAGAAAAACCGGAGCATTACCTAAAAGGGAAGTATAATTGAAAACTAAAATTGTCTTATAAATATATAAAAAACTATTAATATGTCCGCATTCGTAACAGATCAATTTAGAATATTGAATGCTGGTTCTTTTGTAGAGTCTATCAGTAATAATTCTTATTATGCATTCTTAGGTTTATCAAATCCAACTCCAGGATCAGTTGGATTTGGAAGAACCGATAATTGGAATACAAGCACAACTAATAATCCTGTAGATAATTTTGAATATTTGTCTCATTATAGAGATACTAGTTTATTTGGTAAGAAAATTACATCAGAAAACGCTAGAAGAGTTATAAGGAAGGTTGAATGGGTTGCAAATACTCCTTATGACATGTATCGTCATGATTACCGACAAGGAAATGAAACACCTGTATCCAAAACGGTAAGATTATATGATACAAATTATTATGTTGTCACAAGTGAATTTAAAGTTTATATTTGTATAGATAATGGTTCTTCTGGACCTAATCCTACTGTTACGGGATCAACAATAGAACCAACACAGACTGATGTGGAACCGTCTGTTGCAGGGTCTGATGGATATAGATGGAAATATCTATTCAGCATTTCTCCATCAGATGTAATTAAATTTGATTCTACAGAATATATTACAGTTCCTAATGATTGGTTAACTACAACGGATTCTAGTATTCAAACTATTAGAGAAGGAGGAAACTCTGATATTAATAATAATCAAATAAAAGCAGTATATATTGAGGATGGTGGGACAGGATACACTACAGGCACGACTGCAGATATTTTAGGAGATGGAACTGGAGGTAAAGTTTCAATTACGGTAGATAGTGCAGGTACAATAACCGATATTACGGTAACAAATGGTGGAAAAGGATATACATATGGAATTCTCAATTTACCCAAATCTTCCCCCACTGATACTGCAAAATTAATACCTATAATTCCTCCATCAAAAGGTCATGGTTATAACATTTATGAGGAGTTGGGAACAGATAAAGTATTAATGTACGCAAGATTCGACGATTCAACTAAAGATTTTCCAATAGACACTAAATTTGCTCAGGTCGGAATTATAAAAAATCCCGAAACATTTTCTGGAGCAGGAGTAACTTTTACGGGAAATACATTCTCATCTCTTTCTGGTATCGGACTATCAGAGTCTAGAAATGTAACTATTGGTGAACAAATAACTCAAAGTGTGTCTGGGGCAAAAGGATATGTAGCATCATTTGATAAAGATACTAAAGTTTTGAAGTATTATCAAGACAGATCATTATGTTTTGGAAATAAAATAGACCAAACACTTAGTAACAGTACAACAAATATAATAGCATTCAATTCTACTAATGACATCGAATTTAATACTAGTGGAGGTTCTGCAAGTATTGCAGATCTAAACGGTAGTGTTGTAGTTGTTAATAATAAGCAGATTAATCTGGGAGTTACTTTTACAAATGGTCTTGCAAATCCAGAGATAAATAAAAAGACGGGGGATATAATTTATATTGACAACCGACCCGAAGTTCAGAGAGACTCTAGACAAAAAGAAGACATCAAAATTATTCTGGAATTCTAAAAAAAGATGGCACAAAAAACAGACTTAAATATAAGCCCATATTATGATGATTTTGATGGGGATAAAAATTTTTATAAAGTTTTATTTAAACCAGGATATCCAGTTCAGGCTAGAGAATTAACAACTCTTCAATCCATCTTACAGAACCAAGTAGAGTCTTTTGGTGGCAATATTTTTAAAGAAGGATCTATGGTTCTTCCAGGATCTGTAACTTTTGATAATCAGTTTTCTGCAGTAAAATTAAATGCGGTCAATTTAGGTATAGATGTCTCTGTTTATATTAAGAATTTTATTGGAAAGAAAATTACAGGACAACTTTCGGGTGTAACAGCATCTATTCAAGAAGTTGCACTTACATCTGATAGTGATTTAGTAACTGACATTACAATTTACGTAAAATATGGAGAATCTGGAGATGATGCAGATGTAGATACATTTCAAGATGGGGAACAATTATTTGCAAGTGAAAATGTTACCTATGGTAATACTACAATTAATGCAGGAACTGTATTTGCATCATTAATTTCTCAAGATGCAACATCTATTGGTTCAGCAGCATCTATTGATAATGGTGTTTATTTTATCAGAGGAACATTTGTAGAGGTTTCAAAGCAAACACTTATATTAGACTATTATACAAATACTCCTTCTTATAGAGTAGGATTAAAAATATCAGAAACTATTGTAAATGCAAAAGATGATTCATCCTTGTATGATAATGCAAGTGGTTTCACTAATTTTGCAGCACCAGGAGCAGACAGATTAAAGATAGCATTAACACTTACAAAAAAAGAAATATCTAATAATACAGATACTGATTTTGTAGAGATATTAAGAGTAGATGAAGGAAGAATTAAAAAAATTGAAAATAAACCTGTCTACAATTTAATAAGAGATTATATTGCAGAAAGAACATTTGATGAATCTGGTCATTATGCCGTAGATGAGTTTGGTGTTAAAGCACTCAATTCGTTAAATGATCAAATCGATAATGATGGTTTATATTTAGAAGGAGAAACTACAGAACAAGGAAATACTCCATCGGATGATTTAATGTGTCTACAGGTAAGTCCTGGAAGAGCATATGTTGATGGTTATGATGTTACTTTAGATACAGAAACTGCTATAGATGTAGAAAAACCAAGAGACACTGAAAGTGTAAGTAATGCAAATATCCCGTTTGAGATGGGACATTTGCTAAGAGTTAATAATGTCAGTGGTGCTCCAAAAGAAAATGAAACTTTAGATTTATATGATCGACTTGGTGGAGGGGGGTCGATAATTGGTGCTGCGAGAGTATATACCTTTAACTTGACTGATGCTGCATATTCTGGTGCAGCAACTCAATGGGATTTATATCTTTATGATATTCAAACTTATACAAATATAACCTTTAATGTAGGTGTAACCGCAGATCAAATTCCAACATCTTCTTTTATAAAAGGAAAGAGTAGTGGTGCGAGTGGTTTTGTTGTCGCTGGTGGTGTTGGACCGTTAAATCTCAGTCAAACTTCGGGAACGTTTGTAACTGGAGAAAAATTGATTGTTAACGGAGTTGAGACTGCATTAACAATTAAGAGTTTTGTTCAAAATAATATTAATCAATTAAAATCTGTTAAGAAAACTGGTGTATCAGGATTTCCAGATTTTAATGCAGATGCAGTATTAAGTTCTAAAAAGTTCTCTAATGGAATTTCAGAAATTAATGTTAATGGAACAACCGTAACAAGTCCAGGAAAATTATTCTCTGGTATTAGTACTGGTGATATTTTAAATGCTATAGATGGAGGAAATTTAAAGTATAATAGAATTACAACAATTTCCTCAGATTTGGCAACACTGACTATTACTACTATTCCTAGTGTTAGTGGAGTATTTAGTGGAACCGCAATTTCTAATGGAAATTATACAGCAAATCTAAGAGTACCACAAATAAGAAACAGTGAAAATGGATTTCTTTATGCAAATCTTCCAGAATCTAATATTTCCTCTGTTGATCTCTCAGGTTCTCAGTTATTAATAACAAATCAAATAACTGGAGAAGCAACTGATGGTTTTGGTGATTTAGTATTTGGACTACCAACCGGCATTACAAGCGCATTTTATGAGTCATTTGATCAGGAAAGATATTCCGTTCATTATACTGGGGGTGGAATTGGAACAGTAACTTCTGATGCGTTTACTCTTACTGGAGGGGGAACTGGAGTCGAAATTGAAGGATTAACCTCCGGTCAATCAAATATAGTTGTAAATGTAACACTGAAGAAGAATGGAATTCAAAGTAAAATTAAAAAATTTACTAGAAGTGCAATAGAAGTAGTCAATCTATCAAAATTAGCACAATCTGGATCTGCATCTAGCATATCAATCAATGATGGACTAACATATAATCCATATTATGGACTTAGAGTTCAAGATGATCAAATTTCATTAAATGTTCCTGATGTAGCAAAAGTTCTTGTAGTATATGAATCAACGAATACTGCAGATCCTAAATTGGATACAATAGAATTTTCTTCAATATCTAATGTCGGAACAGATGCGATTATTGGTGAAAATATCATTGGTTCTGAAAGTGGAACAGTTGCAAGAATTGTTACAAATCAGAATTCTACACCATCATATTTTTCTTTACCTAATTCTTCATCTAGTAACAATAAATTAGGTGTGGTTTATCTAAATCAAAATACTTTTACTGCTGGAGAAACTGTAACATTTAAAGAATCTAATATTATTTCTACGGTTCAGTCTATTACATTGGGAAAATATAATAATGTAACAAATAATTTTGTTCTTGATGGTGGACAGAAAAATGAATATTATGATTATTCAAGATTGATTAGAACAACAGATTCGGAACCATCTAAAAGGTTGCTAGTTGTTTTTGATCATTATATAGTTCCTGCATCAGATACTGGTGATGTATTTACGGTTTTAAGTTATGATTCTGATAGATTTTTAAATGATATTCCTACAATTGGACCTAATAATGTTAGAGCTTCTGATACATTAGATTTTAGACCAAGAGTTGTTGATTATTCTTCAACAACTGCTTCACCATTTGATTTTAATTCAAGAACATTTACTACAGATTATAACTTAAAACCTGGTGAGAGTTCTTTAATTGGGTTTGATTTTTATCTTCCTAGAATTGATAAATTATATCTTGATAAGTTTGAAAACCTTATTGTTAGTAAAGGTGTTTCAGCAAAAGATCCAAAAGCATCTCCAAGTAATGATCAAAGTTTGATGGAATTGGCAACGATTATACTTCCACCATATCTTTATGACCCTGATGATGTTTCTATTAATTTGGTTGATAATAGAAGATATACCATGAGAGATATTGGTCAACTTGAAGATAGAATAGAAAACTTAGAAAGAGTCACATCTTTAAGTTTATTAGAGGTTAGTACTGAAGCATTGCGTATTGAAGATGAAGATGGCAATAATAGATTCAAGTCTGGTTTCTTTGTAGATAATTTTGCAGATAGAACAGGTAGTGATGAAAATCTAACATCAGCAGATATTAGTGAAGGTCAATTGAGACCAAGACTTCTTTCCAATTCCTTAAGACAAAGAGTTTTACCTTCATCGGAAATTTCCGAAGAAGATTTGGATTTGACAACTAACTTTGAGTTATTAGATCCAAATATTCAAAAAACTGGGAATATTGTTACTCTAAAATATGATTCTATCGGTTGGTTAGAGCAACCACTTGCTACTCGTGTTGAAAATGTCAATCCATTCCATGTAGTAGAATATGTTGGAAGTGTAAAACTATCTCCAGAAAATGATTTTTGGATTAGAACCATTTATATTCCCCCTTCTGTACAGAATATAACAAGAAGAACTACTAATGTTGTTACTAACACTGTTAGAAATACAGTATCAATACCAATACAGAATGAAACACCTGAAATACCTCGTTTTAGAAATAGATTGGATTTCTTTGCATTTGCTCTCCTTCGAAGGAGACAAGCAACGCAAAGAACAGACTGGAGAAGTAGTACAAACTCTAGAACACAGACTTCAATAAGTTCTAGAACTAGAGTTGATGTACGATCCAGAGATGTTCTAATCTCAAGTGGTGATGAGCAGTATATCAGATCTAGAAATGTTTCTTTCTTTGGAAGATCACTGAAACCTTTAACAAGACATTATCAGTTCTTAGATAATCATAGTAATGTAGATTTTATACCGAAACTCATAGAAATTGCTAATAGCACATCTTTAAATACATCTGGTACTTTACAAGGTTCATTTACTTCAGGTGAAACAGTAAAAGTATATAAAGGTGGACAAGAAACAGGTCGGTTTAGACTTGCAACATCAAATCATAAAGAAGGTCCTTTCAATTCACCATCAAGAACTTATAACATTAATCCTTATGTAAGATCCGAAAACTTACCAACTTCATATAGCCAATCATCCAAAACATTAAATATTGACCTAAATTCATTATCCGATGAAGCACAAGGAAGATTTTTTGGATACATTACCAAAGGAGCAAAAATTGTTGGGCAAACGAGTGGTGCAATTGCATATGTAAAAGATTTAAGATTGATATCTGATAATTATGGAGATCTTTTTGGTTCATTCTTTATCAAGAATCCACATACAAATCCGGCACCAAATCCAAGACTTCTTACTGGTAAAAAGACATACTTATTAACTAGTAGTTCTACAAATACCAAACCATTACCTGGAAGTAAGTTAATTTCTACCGGTCAAGGATCTTATAGTGCTGTTGGAACTCTCTTAACAAGACAAATACAGACCACAGTAACGACAACTATTGACACTACGGTAAGACGTACTACAACTATAACAACAACTAGACGTGAGGTTGTTAGAGCGAGAAGATCTGATCCTCTTGCACAGTCATTTGTTGTCGGTAGAGATATTGATGCTCCCGATTTAAATGGATTTAGTAGTGATGATAAAGGTGTAGTTCTTACTGAATTAGATATCTATTTTGCTAACAAACCAGCAGGTAGTGAACCTCTTGAAGTTCAAATAAGAACAGTGGAACTTGGTATTCCAACTCTAAATCTGGTTGGAGAATCTAAAACATTATATCCAGATCAAATTACAACATCAGCAACTGGAGAAATTGCAACAAGAGTTACATTTGATGAACCAAAATATCTTGCCCCAGGAAATGAATATGCTGTAGTTTTACTTGCACCTACTTCAGATGAATATGAAGTTTGGATTGCAAAAATGGGAGAGAGAACTGTTAATACACAATCTTTACCTGATGCGGAAGCAGTCATTTATAGTAAGCAATTCGCACTTGGTAGTTTGTTTAAGTCTCAAAATGGATCTATTTGGACTCCTACACAAGAATTAGATCTTAAATTTAAACTTTATAAAGCAAAATTTACTGCAAATACTGGTATTGCATATTTTGGTAATCCACCTTTAGATCAAAGTAATGGATATGTAAATAATTTACTTGCAAACCCAGTTACAGGTCTACCAAAAACTGTCAATCTTGGAGTTACAACATTCACAGATTCTGAACTGATTGATATTTTAAATACTGGTAGAAAAATTGCCGGTTCTATTCCAAATAGTTATGGATATATTGAGTATGCTGGAGGTCCAGTTAGTGGCACACCAACAGTTACTAATGGAGGAGAAAATTATACAACTCAGTCTGATTTAATAACAACTACTCTGGTCGGAAAAGGTAGTGGATTAAGACTGACTATTGCACAAACTGCTGGTGTAATTACTGGGGTCACAATAACTGATAGTGGAACTGGATATGAAGTTGGTGACGTGGTAACTATTGATAATGAATTGAATGGTAATATAACAGGAAGAGGTGCATTAATTACTATTAGTACAATTACCGGAAGAGATACCCTTTACTTGACTAATGTTCAAGGTGAAGTTGGTGCAGCAAAAGCATTCAGATCTAATGCTGGAGTTGGAGTAAGTTATTATGATACAGATACAACTATTGTATCTCTGGCATCTACCACCATTTTAAGTGTAACTGAAGGAACAGGAACAAATTCTGGTAATTACTTAGAAGTAAGTCATTTCAATCATGGAATGTATGCCAATAATAATAAATTGCAATTGAGTGGTGTTGAATCTAATATTTCACCAACAATTCTTACTGCTGGTTTATTATCAACAGAATTAAATACAATATTTGTTGGACTTTCTACTGACTTTGAAACTTTTGAAGGACTTCCTGTCAATTCTCAGAATCCAGGATATGTAAAAATTGGAGATGAAGTTATAAGTTATGAAACAGCATCTTCAAATCAGTTAGGAACTCTTGTTAGAGGTATTGAAGGAAAAACTGAATCACATGAAGTTAATTCTAAGGTTCAAAAATATGAGTTTAATGGAGTATCTTTAAGAAGAATTAATAATGTAATTTATGATATTTCTGATACTGGAATCGACTCTAATGGATATTATGTTGAAGTAGATCGAAGTGCTACATATGGAGTAAATAGATCTGCAGATACTGCAACTTTACCACAATTATCATTTAATAGACAATTTGTTGGTGGTGGAAATGATGTCTATGCAACTGAGAATATCCAATTTAATTCACTAAATCCAAGATTCTTTGTTCAGGCACCTGGAGATTCAACCTCAGTAAGTGCCGTAATCAGAACAACAACTGGAACTAGTATTGATGGTACTGAAACTTCTTTCCAACTTCTAAATGAAGTAGAACCTGTAGAGTTAAATTCATTCAATAATTTAAAATCGACCAGAATAGTATGTTCTAGAGTAAATGAATTGCAACAACCAGTATTCAATAATGTTTCTGGAAGAAGATCATTTACTGCAGCAATTACACTAAACAGTACAGATGAAAACTTATCTCCAATTATAAATCTCGAAAATTCTACTGTTGAATTTGCATCAAATTATTTAAATAGACCTGTTACAAACTTTGCTACTGATTCTAGAGTTAATTCTATTTTAGATGACCCACACTCGGCAATCTATGTTTCTGATACTGTTGGACTTTCCAAACCAGCATCTTCTTTGAAGGTTATACTTGGGGCATATAGACCTGCATCTGCAGATATTAGAGTTCTTTATAGTCTCGTCAGAGATGATTCATCTGAAATTGAACAAGAATTTGAATTATTCCCAGGATATGAGAATCTTGAGGCAACTTCTGACGGTGGATTTAGAGTTGTTGATCCATCTTTAAATAACGGGAAATCTGATGTTAAAGTTCCTGCAAGTTCTGCTAACCAGTTCTTAGAATATGAGTTTAGTGCTAATGATTTGGGAGAATTTAGTGGATATTCAATTAAAATTATTATGTCAGGAACTGATCAGGCAAATGCACCAATTATTAGTGACCTTCGAACAATCGCATTAGCATGAAGAATTTAATAAGAGTTAAAGATCATCCTCATCTTTACAGAGATGAGGATACTGGAGCAATTGTTAATTGTGACGATATTGCTTATGATAGATATAAGAATAGAGTGAAACGAAAAAATTCTGAGAAAGAAGAGTTGAATAATATGAAAAAAGATATTGAAGAAATAAAAAATTTACTCAAAGATTTTTTAAGCAAATAAACTGCCACCAATAATTCATATAAATATCTAAAGGATTATAATTTACAAAGATAATGGCAGTTTATGCATCTAATATTGTGATTGAGCAGGGATTTGATTTTTCCAGCTCTTTTGCCTTAGGTGACTCTAGAACCAATTCCAGTATTAATATTACTGGATATGGTGTTACTGCACAATTAAGAAAAAGTCCCTCTAGTTCAACATCAGTTTCTTTTGCTTCGACAATTTTAGATTCCGAAGTTGGTATTATTGAACTTTCACTAACTGATAATCAAACTCTAAGTTTAAAACCTGGTAGATATGTTTATGATGTTCTAGTTGAAATCGGGGGATTGGACTCTGGAGGAAAAAAATATAAAGCATTTGAGGGTATGGCTTTAGTAAGAGCGGGAGTAACAAGGTAATGCCAAGTATACCAGATAGAATTGGTGGACAGGGGGTAATAAAAGTCCTCTCAAATATTAGTGGATCATCTGTATCTAGAATTGTAGATCTAAGTGATGTTGATGTATCATCCTTAGC
>Ga0209557_1001308_pt1 | contig 13913 bp, 12 predicted proteins | sample SaaInlV_120m_DNA_4_FD_184672 | JGI IMG/M metagenome (GOLD analysis project Ga0209557, IMG submission 184672) | Marine microbial communities from expanding oxygen minimum zones in the Saanich Inlet - Saanich Inlet SI074_LV_10m_DNA (SPAdes) (version 2) | ecosystem: Environmental > Aquatic > Marine...
AAAACGACTTAAAATATAGCGCTGTAAGGGTTGACACTGTTCCTGCTGCTACTTAGAATGCGCGCCTCCTAGCCAGTCACGTCCCGTTCGTCTAGAGGCCTAGGACACCGCCCTTTCACGGCAAAATTTCTGACCAAAAATCAAGCAGCGCATTTCCAAAATCCCCGTATTATCTAGCTTTTAGGGCGAATCGTATTTTTTAGCTCGATGTTTTTTCGTGGAATTTCCATGGAATCTTCAAAAATAAATATTGAAATATCAAGCAGTTAGAAATAAGCTGAAACTTCTCATGGAATCTTTATGGAATTTTGGAGAAGAGAGAAATGCCTAAATTTGTGTCAAAAACTATCTATCTAAATGACTTCGCCGTGATAGGAGCCGTGCAGATGTCCAACACTCCGAAATGGTATATTCGGATGTATTGGAAGGATGGTAAGCAAAGCACTTACAAGTCTTTAAAACTCGACTATGAACCTGGCCGAGCATCTCAAAAAGCAGCTATTCAGGCGGGCACTGCAAAATACAATGATTTTGTCGCAAAAGTTAGCCTAGGTCTTACACCAAATACCACTACAAACATATCTGCAATCACTGATGAATACTTCAGGCATATAAAAAGTCGTGCTGAAGAGAATGATGCGACTCTTGAGAAGGGCGGGGTTGCTAAATGGACTGTGAAAGGTGGAGAAGGAAAATACTCTGTCAAAAGATGTAATGAGATTGAGTCTTTATTGGCTTACTTGCAAAGATATTGGAAAACACTCCCAACAGAAGATATGGGAGCTATTACGTTCAACCAACTTGAAGCCTTCGATGATTGGATGAATCGCACATATGATTTGTCACCCTCAAGAAGGGCGAAGGCAATCACTCAAATAAGAATGATTTGGCGTTACGCAAGAGAAAAAGGGTATGTGAATTGGATTCCAAATCCCTCTAGACCGTCACAAGAGCTAAAAGAAAGAGCGAGGCGCAATCTAAAAGAAGAAGAATGGTTCTTGATGGAAGAGTGGGCGCGGAATCAAATAGATGAAGTTGCTAAAGATAAGAATGCTCGCAAAGAGCAAATAGATGGCACTTACCAATTTTATCTTTGGTTTCAGCTTATTTCTTGGACAGGTATACGCCCTCCAAATGGCTCGACACCTAAAAACCTTCTGAAATGGGACTCTTATAGGATTGTAAATCCTGGCAAAGAGGACGAAATGCGTTTCTTTGATCGAGATGAGAAGAATCATCTATACACGGCTATCATTCAAAAGCCTGGATGGAAATACTTTGATGAACTAGAGATGTTTCATGAAGTAAGAGGAACTTACAGGCGAGATGGCTTTCTGTTCTGCCATACCCAGGATAAAAAAGGGTCTTACAAGGCAGGAGATCCAATAAATAACTTCTACAAGCAGTGGGACAAGATGCTGAAGGCTCTTGGTCTTGATATGCCGAAGGGAACAATGCAAAAAGATAAGCTCGTGCCTTATTCTCTGCGGGGTTACTACATAACGATGCGTCTTCGCTATGGAAAAGGACTCTCAATCGATAAATTGGCTAAGAGTTGCGGTACATCTGCAAAAATTATTCTTCAGACATACTATGATTTCTCGTCTGAAAAGGAATACGATGAATTAACAGTCGGGGCAGATTATCAAGATCAGTTTCCTGGAGTTAATTACGGCGACAATTTTGTCTTAAAAGGGCTAAGAGGGTAATCATGAAAACAGAATGGATGTACTTTATGGCGGGCGCGGGGTTAATGGCGGCCGTTATGTCTTTTAATATGAATGAGAGCTCTCCTGCTGATTGCACAGCGGTTGCAAGAGCCATTGCATACAATGAGATGAAAGGCCTGACGACACATGAGAAAGAAATTATACCTAAAGTAAGGGGGCTTGCGGGTAAGAAGACTTACTCAAACATGTATGCAGGATGTCTTGTTTTAGAAAGAACAGGATTATAATAAAGTTTTACGCGCTCAGGTGCCCCAATTAGTGCGGGTGGGTCTGATCAGCAGACCATTGCTATAGCTGTACGCTACTCTTTTTCCATCTCAACAAAGAATTGATCGATGCACGCTGCACCAAGATACAGGGTTGGAAGTGAACAGATACCTTCGACTTTATCTGCATTGGCGTATTTTGCGGCTACACTTGCGCTAAAACCAGCGTTTCTAAGCGTGTCAAACCTTACCTTAGAGTCCATTCGCCGGGTAATAGTTAACTCCGCACATAGATCTTCAGCTGCAACGTTCTTCTCTTTTTCTTCTAGCTCGCATATGGCTATATTTTGTGTCTCTGCAAAGGCATTGATTGACAGGAGAGCCGTAACAGAAAGTGTTAGGAGGGACTTCATTGACAACCTCGTTTTGGTAGTGACTTTTTTAAACATTAATTCTTTTGATATGCGTATGTCAATGACTTTAAACCGAGGCTTTAAGCAGTTTGAGGACATTGTCTGACACTACAATTTCCCTGGTTTGTAAAGAAGAATAAAAATATTAAATTTTTACGCGCTAAGATGTCCAAAAGAAGCCTATAAAGGTTAGTCTAATAACCGCCCTACCTTACAAGAAGACTTTAAAGCAACAAAAGAAGCCTGTATAATAATCACAGAAAAGAATGATTATATGTTCTTATCGCCTAAGTCATTGAAAAGGTTGGTTATTATGAGCAAGCAGGGCAAGGCATCTACTTTAGACCCAATCCAGCACCAAGAAATGCTTCAATTCCTCTCTAATTCGCGCCATTCCAGGCGCAACAAGGCAATTTATTTACTTACTTATCGGGCTGGACTTCGTATCGGCTCTGTTGCTGGTCTTCGATTAAATGATGTTATTGATTCAAGTGGAAAACTGAAGGAAGTAATAAATCTACACAGTTCCATTGTGAAAGGCGGCAAGAACTATGCGGCTTACATCAACCATCCAGAGCTTCGCCAGGCATTAGTAGAATATCTAAGTATCAGACCGACCAGGAAGGGCGTAGATGCGCTATTCGTATCCCAGAAAGGCTCAGCTTTCACTTCTAACAGCCTTTCGCATCTAATGCTAAAGCTTTACCACTCTGCGGGGTTTGAGCAAGCCTCATCTCATAGCGGGCGTAGAAGCTTTGCAACAAACATTCTGCGTTCTGGCGTGGATATTGTTGCGCTCAAAACACTCATGAATCATTCAAATATAGCCACAACTGCGGAATATGTTTCACATAATGAAGATTATCTGAAAAAAGCCATTTTAGGAGCATAGCTGAAACCCGCGCCACAGCTGTTCCTTAGAATAAATCGCGAAAAGAAGCTTAAAAAGTACAAAAAGAAGCAATGTAAATGTTGACAAAGAAGAGTTAAGTTGGTTTAATATACACATGGTCGAGAAGCAAGAAAGACCAGGCTAATAAGCCAAATAGTTAAAAAGAAGCAAGATAAATTAAAAAAGAAGTCGACAAGGATGTAAAAGAAAGTATAATAGGGAGCATGGTTAAGAGGACGCCTTTTCCATGAAAGAAGAACTTAAACCACACATACGAAACTTTTATTTACATACATAACCAGAACGGTTTAAAGGAAAACATATTATGTCATTATTTATTATTAACGAAGCAAACGAAGCAATTCAAAAAGTAGCACGAGTTGCACAAGCAAAAGAAACGGTTTTCCAGGGTATTCAAAGAAAGACCTTAGAGAAGCTGGACAAGAGCATCCTAGAAATTGAAGGTCGCTACGGTGACGATTCACGCCCTTACTCAGATGCAAAGCCTTCTCAAAACTGGAAGGTTGTTAAGCAACAAGACAGCATCGACATAGAAGAAGTCTACGTCTGGCTAAAAATAGGCATTCGCAAGCAAGTTATTGGCGCGGAAGGAGCTACACAGCTCAAGATGAAGCCCGCTGCTGCCAAAGCTTGGTTGATAGCGATGAGAGAAGCGATTGCTGGTTTTACTCTTGAGGATAAAGCTTTCCACTCTGAAGCAATCATAGCGGCTCGCCCTAAGAGCACTCCAAAGGCTGAAGGGATGAACTCTTGGAAGTACAACCCAGAGACTGACCTTTACGAAGCATCGCCTGAAATAGCTCCAATCTTGAAGGAGGTGATCTGATGAAAACTTATATGCAGCAACATGCACTCACCCCGAACCTGATTAACAGAGCTCATTTAGTAATGCTCAATGAAAAGCCTCTAGCCGTCTATGACGGCTCAGAGCAAGGCTTCAAGGCTACAGTTGAAGCATTTGGTTTCAATATTGAAGACCCACGAATCGCTAAAGGAACATTAATGGAGAAGAATGGAGCCAAGGTTCATAAAATAAGCCAGGTGGCTCAAAATATGGAAGAGTTTCGCAAGGTTAAGGCAAGGAACGTAAGCATCATTAACCAGGCGAGGGCGGCTTAATGAAAAACTCAATCTTTGTTCAGGACATCGAAATTAAGGACAAGAAAGAAGTTTACGGTTGGGGTGGTATGACTAACCCAAGCAATACTCAAATGGTTTATATCTTAGCTTCGCTGATAACCTTCTTAATCGCTGACTACTTTTATCCTCTGATCTAAAAACTAATATTGAATACACAAACCCGCTTCGGCGGGTTTTCTTTTTGAAGTAAAAATCGCTATATTAATCAGTGATGGATAGCCTTTCCCACATATTAAGGCTTTTGGGGTCGAGGACCAAAAATCTCAGTCAAGGAATTTACTTGTGATTTATGAAGAGATAGAAGCCGCATTCAACATTTGTGCTTGTATTTGCGGTAAAGATGGTGTTATTTCTGCTCTAGAAGAGGACGCCATTACGCAAAAGTTTAAGTCATCATTCAACTTAAATGATGAGGATATAAACACCTTATTTGACCGATTTTTCGAATCAAAGGTTCAAATTGACCAGTACTTTAGTGTGATTAAGGATGAAGAGCTACAAAGGCTGGTTTTTGAGATTTCTGAGTACAGTGCAGCTGCTGATGGGATGGATATCAGAGAAAATATAGCGCTGCAAAGAGCCAAACTCACATGGGGTCTCTCTTAATGCCTATTGATGTCGATGGAGCACCTCGACCGAAGGCTCATATCAAGACGCTGATGAAGATTGGATATGACTTTTGCACAGCAATTTCCGACATCATAGATAATTCAGTTTCTGCTAAGTCGACAACTATAAAAATATTTTCCCTTCCTGGAAGGTCCTCTCCGTTCATTTCTATTGTTGATGATGGTCATGGAATGACTGAAGATGAATTAATCAGCAACATGGTAATAGGTTGCAAAGATCCATCCTTACAAAGACAGGCTCAAGATCTAGGGCGATTCGGTTCTGGAATGAAGATAGCAAGTTTCTCCCAAGCCAGAAAACTGACTGTTCTATCAAAAACCTCAACTTCAGAGATAATTGGTGCGAGTTGGGACATAGACAGAATAATCAATGAAGATACTTGGTGTTTAGAGCAACTTAATGCAGATGATATTGCTCTTTTAGACAAACAAAAAATGGTCTATCTAGAACATCAGGGGACGCAAATAATCTGGCAAAATCTGACGTGTTGTCAAAATGACAACCATGCTCTTGATCATGACGCGCAGATCGCCTCTTTATTTACACGCGCCGATAAGCATATTGGCCTGCATTTCCATAAGTTCATGAAAGGCTCTGAAAAAATTGATTTTTATATCAACAATAAGAAAATTGATTACATCGATCCATTTATGACCTTAGTTAGCGGATATCAGGAAGGTCGTAGTGAAAAATTCAGATGCAGGGGTGGACACATTGAGATAAAAACTCATGTGTTACCATCTTTTAATCGGATGGATAGGTTAGAAATAGATGCCTTAGGTGGTGCCAGCGAAATTACGCAGAAGCAAGGTTTATACATATATCGAAATAAGCGCCTTATCAATGCCGGTGGGTGGCTAAATCTCTCCAAGCATCATCAATTATCAGCTCTAGCAAGAGTTGAGATTAACATTCCATCCGCATTAGATGATGAATGGGCTACCGATGTAAAAAAGGCTACCTTGCAACTTCCTCCCCGAGTTAAAAGGGATCTCAAAAAATACCTCTCCGACCCTATAGTCCGTTCAAGAAAAGTTCACACCGCTAAAGGAAAATTGAGCGAGGCAAATTCATTTTGGAAGATCTGCAATGACGATGAGCAGAAAACTATTACTTACGAAGTTCATCCAGAGAATCAAACTTTGGCAGGTTTAATTACTCGCCTCCCAAACAATTTACGCCCTGCGCTATCAGCATACCTCATGAATCTTTCTCGAGAACTACCCTTACAGCACATCTATACCACGATGGCTGATAGGCCACTCGATGTTAATCAAAAAGAAATTGAATTTGATATTGAGGCTATTGTTAAAAAATATATGGATAGTATAGATGAATAATTCAACGTTTGAGACTTTAAGCAACCTAATTAATGCTACCGTCATTGCGATGCATAAAATGTCGATGGATAGTGCGGGCATCTCATTGTCGTATGAAAGAATTTCAGAAATAGTGGATGGTTTATTGGTACAGAATGCTGATATTTTCCCAGATGTCACTGATCTCGATCGTGAAAGACTTCTTAAGCAGGTATCAGATAATTATTCATCTACTATTGGTGACAGAATTATTGTTGTCGCAAATAAAGATGCGCCCAGATGGCTAGATGCTAAAAAACATGAATTTTCATGGGATCACTGGAAAGCTTATCGGAAGATGCTTGAAAGCCAAGGGAGAAGTGAAAATATAATTGATAAAAATGAAGAAGTTATAAATGCCATACTTGATTATTCAGGGGATCCTAGGACAGGTGGATCATGGGCCAGAAAAGGCTTGGTTATGGGGAATGTTCAGTCTGGCAAAACACAGAATTATTTAGGCTTGATCAATAAAGCAATAGATGCTGGTTATAAAACGATAATCGTTCTTGGAGGGCATCTAAATGAACTAAGAATGCAAACTCAAGAGCGAATCGATGAGGGTGTTCTCGGCAGGCCTTCTCGGCATATGGAAGACAACAATAGTGGGCAATTAGGGCCTATTGGCGTTGGTCTATGGCATAAAAATAGTATATTTCCCGCAACAACAACACTTGGCGATTTCAATAAAAATTTTGCAGATAGATTTGGTGTCAAATTGGACCAAGGTTCACAAGTTGTTTTTACGATCAAAAAACACACCGGGGTGATGGAAACGTTAATTGATTGGATAGAAAAACAACACTATTTAAATCCGTCGGAGCAGAAAGTTTTAGATCAGCCGTTGCTCCTAATCGACGATGAGGCCGATTATGCATCGATAAATACTAAATCCCATAAAAATGAAGTAACGCTCACTAATGATTTGATCAGAAAGCTTCTCGCTTTGTTCAGTAAGTCAACATATGTAGCTTACACGGCAACGCCATTTGCTAACATTTTTATCGATCCAGATGAAAACTCATATAGCGAACATGATGATCTTTTCCCATCAGATTTTCTGGTTAAAATGCCGATTCCGACAGACTATATGGGGCAAGAGTTCTTTTTTGGTGAAGAAGCATTAAACGATGAATCAAACGCCACTTCGCCAATTATTGAGATTGATGATCATGAGCATATTTATGAGTTAAAGAATAAAGATGAAGTTAACTATGAGCTGCCAGAAAGCTTAAAGGATGCCATACGTGCCTTTATTATAGTCATAGCAGTCAGAACTATTCGTGGAGAGGGTAATAGTCATAATACTATGCTGGTGAATGTTACCCATCTTAGTAAGCACCAAAATAGATTAGAGGTCCTAATTGAGGAGTATAAGACTAGTTTGTTTGAGGCTCTATCTACATATGGGGCGCTTGGGGTCTCGCAGGCTCGTAATAGTGACGTGCTTTTGAGCCTCGAGAATACTTATAATAATAAGTTTTTAATTAGTGAACGATACGATTCGATTCTCAACATATTAGCGGGAAATCAGCGAAGAGATCTATCCGTTTGGGCGCTCAATCAGTCTCAAAAAGCTAGTGAACGTCATATTCTTAATTATTCAAGTCATCAAGAACATGGATTAAACGTCATCGCAATCGGAGGACATAAGCTTTCTCGTGGCTTAACCTTAGAAGGATTATCCATAAGTTATTTTGCGAGAAATTCAAAAGCTTATGACACTCTGATGCAAATGTGTAGATGGTTTGGATATAGACCTTCGTATAAACATCTTTGCAAAGTTTATCTTCCTGAAGAGTCAATTTCCTGGTACTCATTCATCGCAGGAACTATCAGAGAGCTGTATGGCGAATTAGAGCTTATGGCGAGTCGAGAGGAGCGTCCAAAAGACTTTGGGTTAAAGGTCCGTGAGCATCCTGGCGCTATGCTCGTTTCAGCTAAGAATAAAATTGGCGCGGGAACTTCAGAGATTAGATATCAGGATCTGTGGGGACAAACGCAGCGGAGATTTAAGTTTTATGAGGATCCTATCCGGAATTCTAGCAATATTGAATATGCAAAAATGTTCTTGGCAGATCTATTAAATCGACCTCACGATACGCCACTAGACCCAGATCTTTCTACAGGGTCGGTACTCATTGAGAATGTAAGTTATGAGAGCGTGATTGATTTTATTAAAGCGATAGATCTTCCTGAAGATGACTTAGGAAATAAAGCCCTAATAAATCAGTTGCATAAGATGGAGAAGGCCGGCTTATCATTACCGAAAGTTCTTCTTTTTAATCAACTTTCATCAAGATCAACTAGTTGGTTTGACGCTCTTGATGATGACGACAAGGATTTCATGAAGACTCCATATGATGTTGCGGGGCATAAAATAACGTTGCCCCGGCGTCAAATGCCTTTAAAACGAGGTATTTATCGCGTCAGTAGCGTTCATTTAGGAAATTCAGACGATGAGAGGCTGTTTTTAACTGACGAGCAACGAAGAGTAATCTCGGATGCAAAAAAAGGTGCAGTTGATCATGACTATATTGCAGCAGAGCCTAGAGATTTTGTAGGACTTAAAATTTATTTTTTCGCCATAGCAAAGAAAGTAGAAGACGGTGTAGAAGGTCTGCCGGAGCTTATTCACGGGCAGGAGGCAACGCTTGGCTATACTATATCGTTCCCGCGATCTGAGAAGTTAATGGGCAAAACTCCAAAGGAGATGAAAGCGCTTATTAAAAGTACGAGATGGTCATATCTGCTTAACAAAGTTCATTCCCGCAACCAAGAACTTGCCGCTTATGAGGACTGGGAGGATGAATAAAAGCTGGGATATCTTCAAAGAAGACCCTTGGGAGGGTATAGAGGTCGGGTCATATCCTCGTGGACGTCGTTTATATCTTAAGGACAAGCGATATTGGGTTTCTCGAGATGCAGATAATCAATTAGTGTTTTATATCCATGACATATGCAACGGAACTGTTCCTTTAATATCAATTAGCTCTTCAATTGGTATCAGGGTCGAAAAATACCAGAATAAAGAACAACGATTGGTCTGTACGTTTTCAGACTGCTCAGAGGATAGCATCGATAAGTTTGGCTTAGTTGCGAAAGCAATCGCTGTCGAGTCTGAAAAGTTCAATGGTGTAGCGCTTTTTGTAAAAATTCAAAAAGAACTGCAAGAATGGACTGATTTCCTCAAAGATCATTCAAAAACGTTATCTCAATCAGAGTTAATAGGTTTTTGGGGCGAGCTCTATGTCATAAGTCACTACATTATGGAAGTTCATAGCCCATCAGATACAATTCGCTATTGGGCTGGACCAAGCGGAGGAAAAAAAGATATTACGCTTAATTCCTTAGCTATTGAGGTGAAAACGACGAGCTCCAGCCATGCGAAAGAAATTAAAATCAGCTCTTTAGATCAGTTGGATCGATCAACTGAAAAGTTATATTTGATGCATCTATCTATAAGCCATGCTGATTTAGAAGCTGGGCTTACGCTTCAACATCTATATGACTCAGTGGTATCCAAAATAAAGGATGACTTTACAGCTTCAGCGCTGTTTCAAAGAACCGCGGGTAACATCTTCAATAAGGCTAGCCCAGAGCAAAAGCAAGAACCTTATCTCTGTGCAGAGATAGATATGTATGACGTTCTAGAAGAATTCCCTAAGCTTACTCGCAGCAATGTTCCTAATGGAGTAGTAGGCGCAAATTACAGTCTTTCTGTATCAAGTATCCAATCATTTTGTGTTACAGAGGATTTAGAGGATATTATTAAAAATGGATGAGTTACTAGAATACCACCAAGAGCTATTCGATCTTTGCTCGATCGGAGCAGAGGCTAATGCTACTTTTCCTCAAGAGGGATTTTTTGAATATGCTCATGAGATGCTCGGTGACGCTGGAGTTCTTGACAATATAGAGTATTGTCCATATGTCAACTCAAGGCTTGGTATCAAAATCGATGGTTATAGTTGGAACGAACTAGAGAAGGTCATCAATATTATTTGTATAGACTATACAAATGAGCGAGACATAATCGAGTCTCTTACTAATGAAATGATTAAAAAAGCTGGCGAGAGAGTAACTCGCTTTATTGAAAAAATTGGAGACCAACGATTTTATGAATCTCTAGCATCTACCGATCCCGGACGAGATGCCTTTAACTTAATTTCTGAGTTTATAGATTCAGCTATCAAATTCCGCGTTGTCTTGATGACTGACAAGACATTAAGCACCAGAGTTAAAAAAATAGAAATGCCAGCGATCCTCGAGCTACCAACAAGCTTGGAAATATGGGATTTAGACAGATTTAAATTACTAGACAAATCAGATTCTGATTTTGAAGAGTTTACGGTGGATTTGAGTCAATGGGGTGATGGTGTGAAGGTGTTGCCTGCTAATGTAGCCTCTACCGGTGTTAGCACCTATTTAGGCGTTATGCCAGGAGCTCTTTTAAGCGAAATTTATAATGAATTCGGGCAGCGACTGCTCGAGAGTAATGTTCGCACCTTTCTAGACTTTCGCGCAGGAACAAACCGAGGTATGAGGAAAAGTTTAGTTCAAGAACCAGAGAACTTTTTTGCTTATAACAATGGTATAACGGTCACAGCCTCTAGTATTAAAACACAAGAAAATGCAGGTCAAACCTACGTTACTGAAATTGAAAATATGCAGATTGTGAATGGTGGGCAAACAACAGCAGCAATTTATTTCTCTCCTAGAGAGAGTGGCTCTATCAAGGGTGTGAGCGGGGAAAAAAGGTTTAAGGATATTGACCTTAACGAAGTGTTTGTGCAAATGAAATTGACGGTTGTGGGCGATAAAAAGGCGTCTGATGTCATGAAAGCAAATATCGCTACGTTTGCCAATTCTCAAAATTCGATACAACTGTCTGATTTAGTTTCCAACCATCCATTCCACTTAAATATCGAATCTCGATCCAGAACTCAGCTTGTTCCATCGGGAATAGACGGTATTCCTACGAAATGGTTTTATGAACGAGCTAGAGGGCAGTACAACACACAGAAAAGAGCTTTATCTTCTGCTCAAGTTAGGAAATTTGAGATGGAGTACCCCAAAAGCCAGGTGTTTTCTAAGACTGACATGGCAAAGTATGAGAATACTTGGCGCATGAAGCCTCATGTTGTTAAAAAGGGTGCTCAAGCAAATCTAAAAGCGCTTGGCTCAGAAATAATAACTGAGTTCGATGCTTCACCAGATGACTTTGGGGTAAACTTTTACAAAGACCTAGTATCGAAAATGATACTTTTTAGACACTCAGATCATGCTATTAAAACGTCTGATTGGTACAAAGAAAATACCGGCCTAAAAGCTGAAACTGTTACATATACACTCGCATTACTCCGCGCTAGCGTTTTAAAAGAAAACAAAGATATTAACCTAGATTTAATTTATCAGAATCAATCTTTATCGTCTTCCTTAACCTCTTTGATTGTTGAGCTTGCAAGGGTAGTCAGAACTAATATCGATGATCCGGAATTCAGAGGGGGCGTCGCTAATCCTTCTGAATTTTGTAAGTCAGAGAAGGGGTGGTCAAAGATTAAAAATATGACAGTTGACCTGTCAAACCTATCTATTGAAGATATTATAAATACCGCCCAAAAAGCAGCGCGAGCTAAGGAGCAAAAGGAACTCACAAAAGCCTCAAAATCTGTTTCTTATTTGGAGCAAGTTATGCAAGTAACAAGTGTGGAGTGGTCGTTGATAGGGAAACATAATTCGGCAATTTATCCTACCGATCATGCTAATGTTGGAATTCCAATGAAATGTGCCTCATTTTTAAATGGTGGCTCAATGCCATCTGATAAGCAGCTTAAAATCGCGGTAGAAATTCGAAAAAATGCCTATTCAGATGGATTCGACTTCCTCTCTTAATTATTACTCGCTTTAACCAATATCTTCGCTACTACTTCTCCGATTTTCCGTGCGAGAAACGGTGGAACTGCATTACCGACTTGAACATATTGCTGAGTCCGGTTTCCCTCAAAGAAATAATTGTCGGGAAATGTTTGGATCCTAGCTGCCTCTCGAACGGTTAAGCTTCTGCATTGGCTTACGTCATAGTGAATATAGTAATGACCATCTTTCGAGATATGGCTGGTAATGGTCGTGGCTGGCTTATTTTTTAGCTGAACCTTAAACCGATCAACAAATTTGTTGGATTTTACGTTTTTATGGTTCGGTAATAAGCTTTCTGGAAAATCAACCAGCCTTGGACTTCTACCGAGCTTCTCGCCAAATGAGGCAACGAAGGCATAGCGAGCGATATCTGAATCCATGTGCCCCCGAGCCTGATGGTCTAATATACCTTCCAATTTAGGGTCGCAAAACCACTGATGGAGTTCCTCAGAAATATTGGCTGATAATGGGTACGAGTCTAATTGGATGAACTTTTCGCCACGTGAACGTGATAAATCTGGAGTTGTCGTATGCGCTAATAAGTCTTGGAGCTCTTCTTGGCTGCGTTCAATACTTTCTTTCACGATTCCGCCCCATCGGCCGAATGAATCATTTTTTGACAAACCACTGCGAAGCTTAGGCATCTCATCTAGGACCCTATTCAGAGTCACTTCAGATTGTGGTTGCAACAGAAGTTCTTCCGGAGATAAATCTAAATCTGAACGAACACCGATCAAAATTACTCGGTGCCTAGCTTGGGGTATGCCATAGTTTTCAGCCTTCACCACAAAGTCTTTTGGGGCAAGAATGGGATTTTCATCCTCATATGAACCTGGGAGGTTACTTAGGCTAAATATTTTGTATTTAAGTCCGTCATCACCGGGACTTTTCAAGTCATCCAAAATATTTTCAAAGATGGGAGCTCCTGTCGGCGATGATGACAACATTCCTTTGACATTTTCCATTACAAACAAGGAAGGTTTAAATTTTGCGATGATATCTAAATACTCTTTATACAAGAAATGCCTGCCATCTTGCTCTGCGACATATCCTTCAGTCCCTAAGTTTCTAGCTCTTCCAACCAATGAATAGGCTTGACAGGGAGGCCCTCCAATAAGGACCCATGGAGCTTCATCTTTCCCTAGAGCCTTATCAATTGCATCATGGATAATTTGGTTATCTTCACCCAACGCCGTTGGTCGTCTAAGAGTTTCCACATTTGCGGCATCCCACTGGGTAGGATATTTCTCTATTAAGCAGTCTTTAGTAATTTCGCCTCTCACATACTGATAGTATTCATCGGGCAGGACTCTATTTTTGAACTCGCGAGTAAATGCACGTAACGTCAAGGTTTTATGGGCACTAGCCTCTTTCTCAACGGATGCCGCTATTTTAAATGTCGGTGCATCATTAGGGCCTACCGAAGCAAACCCTTCGCCTAGACCACCCGGCCCCGCAAAAAGGTCTATAACTTTAATTTTTTGCTGCATTTGTACAAGGTCCTCTATCAATGCGCTAAGAGTACCAGGTTTGTTGTTAGATTCCAGGTGATTTTCGCTAAAAGTTTCTACTGTTAGCTGTTGAGGTTGGTCGGTCACGCTTCG
>Ga0209557_1001314_pt1 | contig 13873 bp, 13 predicted proteins | sample SaaInlV_120m_DNA_4_FD_184672 | JGI IMG/M metagenome (GOLD analysis project Ga0209557, IMG submission 184672) | Marine microbial communities from expanding oxygen minimum zones in the Saanich Inlet - Saanich Inlet SI074_LV_10m_DNA (SPAdes) (version 2) | ecosystem: Environmental > Aquatic > Marine...
ATCTCAGTGTGGGTGGCGAACACTCCAGCCAGAGTAAAGGCTTGAGCCACTGTGGGCCCCTCCGCCGAAGGCACAATTAGCGTTAAACGCTGACCTAGCTGAATATTTAAACTCTCCGCAACAACCTCAGACACCAGCAGCTGATTGCCCTGAGGCAGGCTGACACCGGCCTCATCGAGCACTGCCTGCAACCCCAAAGGCACAGCGTCGGCCTCCAAACCAAGCAACTGAATCGGCCTGCTAGTCTGGCGAAAATGCACCATTCCGTTGACCTCAGCGTAGGGCGTTACCTCAGTGACCGATGGCTGGCGAGCGATAAGCCCAGCATCAGTGCGCCAGTCGGCGACCCCCTGTTGATGAATAACTTGCACATGGGGCACTACCGACAGAATGCGCTCGCGCAATTCCCGATCGAAGCCGTTCATGACCGATAGCACAACAATTAACAGGCACACGCCCAGCACTAGGCCACTAATCGCCAAGAGAGAAATAAACGACACCAGACGATTACCGCCTCCTCCAGAGGAAAAGTAGCGCAGCCCGATAAATAATGGCAGAGGCTTATACAACCGCAGTCTCCAGTTCCACCAGCTGACCATCAATCAGATTTACCTGACGATCCATGCGCGCCGCAATAGCCGGGTCGTGAGTGACCACCACAAAAGAGATATTTAGGCTTTGATTGAGGGTTAACAATAGATCCAAAATCACGCCAGCAGTCCCGGGATCCAGATTACCCGTAGGCTCGTCCATTAAGACGATCGAAGGCGAGGTCACCAGTGCCCGGGCAATAGCCACACGCTGACGCTCACCGCCGGAAAGCTCTGCAGGCTTATGTTTCAGACGATCACCCAGACCCACTTTGTCGAGCAACTCCTCAGCACGCTGTTGTGCCTCAGCAACCGACGCCCCGCCGATCAGGCAAGGCAAGGCGACATTTTCCAGAGCACTAAACTCACCCAGCAGATGATGAAACTGATAGACAAAGCCCACATGCTGATTGCGCCACTTGGCTCGATCAGAAACACCCAGCCCCTGCCAATCCGCACCACAGACCGTCACCCTGCCAGCGGTAGGATCATCCAAACCGCCAAGTAAATTTAATAAAGTGGTTTTACCTGAGCCTGACACGCCAACTACAGCAAGCTTTTCACCTGCTTTAACCGCCACATTAGTATCCCGCAGCACTGGCAGCAGGCTATCGCCCTGCTGGTAGTCGCGACCGACCGCATTGGCCTGTAAGACATAAGAAGAGCCCTCAGCGGCAGAAGTCCCCTCAGGGACTTTGTTTAAAAGCAGGTCAGTGGTCATAGCGCAACGCCTCCGCAGGCAATACTTTGCCCGCTCGCCAAGCGGGATAGAGTGTAGCGAGAAAACTAATAACCAATGCACCGCCTACAACCACAGCCACATCACTGACTATAATTTCCGAGGGCAAAGCACTGATTAAATAAATAGAGGGATCAAAAATATAGCTACCACTGAGCGCTTCCAGCCCAGCCACAATATCGCCGACAAAATAGGCCAGCAGACAACCCAAGACAGTGCCAGCCAGAATACCCAAACTGCCCACCGCCAGACCCTGAATCACAAAGATCTTCATCACCGTCCCGGACGTTGCACCCAGCGTCCGGATCACCGCAATATCCTTGCGCTTATCTGAGACCATCAACACCAGACTAGCAACAATATTAAACGCCGCCACCGCGATAATCACTGACAGCAGCAAGCTTACAATTACCTTCTCCATGCGCATCGCTTGAAACAGCGTGCCCATATTATCGCTCCAGGTACGCCACTGCAGATCATCCTTTGGTCGGTCAGCTAAAAAGTTCTTATCGCCCTGAGAGCCGAGCCAGTTATCCGCCATAAAGGCATCAGACAATTCCAGCTGCACACCCTGAAAACGCTTTCCCAAGCGCAACAGCTTCTGACCATCGCGATAGTGAATAAACACCACTGAGGCATCCACCTGAGCACCCACCTGAAAAATACCGGTCACCGTCACCCGTTTAATGCGCGGAAACGCCCCGGCCGGCGTCACAGTCACCGAGGGCAACGTCAGCTGCAAGCGATCGCCGACAAAAAGGTCTAGCTTGCGCGCCACCTGACTGCCAATCACCACGCCGAACTCACCAGCCTGTAACTGACCCACATAGCCACTGATCATATTCTCAGCCAATTTCTCCCCAGCGCGCGATTCAGGATCTATACCCTGCAACACCAAACCCGCTTGATTACCCTTACTGGAGCCCATCACAAAGCTCTGCAACAATGGCACCACCGAGAGTACCTGAACCGGCGCATTATCAGAACCCGCCTTTAACTCAGCCTCCAGCTGATTAATCTGTGCGATATCCAAGCCCTGAGGACTGGTGAGAGTCACATGAGGTACCACCCTTAATAGACGCATCTTGATCTCGCGATCAAAGCCATTCATCACCGATAGCACCACAATCAGTGCCATCACCCCAATCGCCATAGCCGCCAGAGAAAACAGCGAAATAAACGACACAAAGCTATCGCGTCGCTTGCTGCGCATATAGCGCAGCCCAATAAATAGAGGGAGGTTGGTTAACATGCAAGGATTAAACCCGAAAGCCGCAGGACACACAAGATTGCGGGGGCGGATGGGCCGAGATTAAGCGGTATTACTGAGGAATCGCGACTGTTCGCAAATTACAAACTAGACATTGGCGACAAGTGATAAGGCCAGAGCAAGCATAATAACCCCGACAAAAAACTCAAAGATCTTCCAAGCTTTAGGGTTTTCAAACACCGGCGCTAAGACTCGCGCGCCATAACCGAGGCTAAAGAAGAATACAAAGGACGCGATCACCGCACCCAGAGCAAACTGGAATTGCTCGGGATGGTATTGGGTTGAAACCGACCCCAAAAGAATCACAGTATCCAAATAGACATGGGGGTTTAACCAGGTAAAGGCCAGACAGATGGCGATGGTTTTAAACAGCGGGCTTTCTGTTTCCGCTTCGGCTTCGAGGGCATGGGTTTCGGTGAAAGCAGACTTAAAACTGAGCAGAGCGTAAATGGCTAGGAACGCTGCCCCGCCGTATCTGGCGACTATCTCAATGGTGGGAAACTGTTTAACCACAGTACCAAAACCGGCAACGCCGAGGGAAATTAGAATCCCATCGGATACAGCACAGACTAGGCAGACAATAAAAACATGACGTTTTTTAAGCCCCTGTTTGAGCACAAAGGCATTTTGCGAGCCGATGGCCAGAATTAGGGAAAGTCCTAGGGAGAAGCCTGCGAGGTAAGTTGACAATTTTTTACTGCCTTATTTGGATCCAGACTGAGCTTATTATTTTAGTGAGGGACTGATTGGCGAGCAGGGATTAAACCCGAAAGCGTTGAGAGGTACAACAGCCAGTGGCTTCTACTCGACTGTTGGTTAAAAAATAAGCGATACGGCCCCAACTAACAAATCTTGCCATCCAGACAGAGCCAAGCTAAACCTATCATCCCGAAAGAGCGCATCCAAACCTGTTATCCCGAAAGAGCCCAGCCAAACCTGTCATCCCGAAAGAGCGCATCCAAACCTTTCATCCCGACAGAGCGCAGCGACGAGGGATCTCTTCACTGGGTTGCCTGAGGACTGTGAGCGGACTGGAAATAGATCTCTCACATGCGTTCGAGATGACAGTGTTTTTTTTCGAGCCCATATTTTATAGCACCAAGAATAAGATGACGGTCATCCTGAGCGAAGCCGAAGGATCTCCTGCAAACCCAATCACGGTCACAGCCCCTGCTAAGGCCTACAATTAGGCTATTGAATCCAGACAATTGAATCCGCAGTAATTTATCACAAAGGAATGTTGGCTATGAAAAACCTGATATTGGCTCTGGCGGTTACTACCCTAAGTACCACTTTGAGCAGTACCCTTGCCGCAGAGATAATCACCTTGCCCATCGGTGAGCAAACTCGTCAGTCAGAGCTGCAATTACCGGAAAGAGGCACGCATAAAAACACTGTGTTAGAAAACTTTGGTGATCCTCAGGAGATGACCTCGGCAGTAGGCGAACCACCGATAAGCCAGTGGCGCTATGGGGAATATGTAGTGTACTTCGAGGGTAATTGGGTGATTCAAGCAGTGGTTAAACACCCACCGCAGGATCTTAGTAATAGATAGCGAGCAAAAGACAGCCAAGCGCTAAGCTAGAACTCAGCGCTGTTTGGCCTCAAAGCGTCGGTGTTCACGACTGACGCGATTGAGTCCGTTCATTGAGGCGATACGATAGGCTTCGGCCATGGTCGGATAATTAAACGTTGTACGGACGAAATATTTAATACTATTCGCCTCCCCTTCCTGATTCATAATCGCCTGTCCAATATGAATAATCTCTGCGGCCTCTGCGCCAAAACAGTGAATCCCCAATATCTGAAGTGTATCTTGGTGAAAGAGTATTTTTAGCATGCCCACTTCTTCACCGGAAATATGGGCTCGGGCCGTGTCTTTAAAATAGGCCCGACCAATTTCATAGGGAATCTTTTGCTCGGTGAGCTCACGCTCATTTTTACCGACAAAACTAATCTCAGGAATAGTCCAAATACCCGTAGCAACATCATCCACGCGATATTGATCTTTCATGCCACACATATGCGAGGCAGCAAAGCGGCCCTGGTCGTAAGCAGCGCCCGCCAGTGCTGGCCAGCCGATAACATCACCGGCAGCATAAATATGTGGAATCGCTGTTTGGTAGTCTTTGTTAACCTGTATCTGACCGCGAGAATCCGTTTCCAAGCCAATATCTTCGAGGCCCATATTCCTAGTGTTACCACTGCGACCATTGCACCACAGCAAGGCTTCAGCATGAATACGTTTGCCAGACTTAAGCTCAAGGGTCACGCCATTCTCACCTGTAGTGACACTTGCGTACTCTTCGTTGTGGCGCACCATAACGTTGAGGTCACGTAGGTGATAGCTCAGTGCGTCAGAGATTTCGTCATCGAGAAAGTTCATCAACCATTCTCTGGTATTCACCAGATCAACCCGGGTATCCAGACCGCAGAAAATGGACGCATATTCACAGCCAATCACACCGGCGCCGTAAATAATGATATTACGCGGCGTACTATCCAGCGATAAAATACTGTCACTATCGAAGATATTCGGGTGATCAAAATCAATATTATCGGGTCTATAAGGACTTGAACCCGTGGCCAGCAGGAAATGCTTAGAAGTCACCTGGGTCACTTTGCCATCGCTGGCAGTCACCGAGATCTCATGGGGCGAGGTAAATTTTCCACGACCAACAAAGGTCTGCACACGGTTGCGGGCATATCCTTTGGTACGACCCTGAACCTGTTTAGTAATCACATCATCGGCGGCTTTCATAACCTCTGGGAAGGAGAACCAGCGTGGCTCACCAACGGCGCGAAACATCGGCATGGTGTTGTATTGCATCATCCGCCGAATCGACTGTCGCAAGGCTTTCGAGGGAATGGTACCCAAGTGCGTGCAGTTGCCGCCAGCCAGAGCACGCTCGTCAACTACCGCCACACGCCAGCCCTGCTTGACGGCATTCATGGCTGCGCCTTCACCGCCAGGACCGCTGCCGATAACCACTAGATCATATTGATAATTCGCCATACTTAGCGTTTTTCCTGTTCGGAAGAGCGCTGATTGGCGCTTGCGTCATAGGCCATATCGGCGTCACTTAGCTCATCGCACTTATTGGGGTCACCACCGCAGAGATCGCAGTTATAGTTAGCTTCGCCCAGTGCCGCGCCGACACCGCCACAGGAGCCGGCTATGGGTTTGCCGCCCATCAGGACGCCCACTGCCATTGCTGTAATTAGCAGGGCAAAAATAATAATGGTAAGAAAGATTTCAGCCATGTTTAGTTCTCGCTGTCGGCCGCCGCTGCGGTCAAATATTGTTTAAAGGCATCACTGTAAACCGCGGTAAATTGGTCTTCGTCTTCGGCTTTGACCAGCATATAGACCGCGATAGATTGCTGATTGGCTATTTCTAGCGCTGCCTCGTCACCCATAACCAAAAAGGCGGTAGCCCAAGCATCTGCATCAATACAGCGATCAGTGACTACTGTCACAGAGGCCAGACGATGCTTTATCGGGCGACCAGTACGTGGATCTATACTGTGGGAGTAGCGCTCACCGTCTTTTTCAAAATAATTTCTATAGTCACCCGAGGTGGCTACAGCCGCACTCTCGAGTGCAATAATATTGTCCACCCGCCCCATGGCATCTGGGGTTTCGATGGCAATGCGCCAGGGCTGCCCTTTGGGGTTTAAACCGCTAACGCGCATCTCGCCACCCACTTCCACGAGGTAATCTGGCAGTGCCAGCATCTCAAGCAGTTCGGCTATTTGGTCAACCGCATAGCCTTTGGCCACGGCGGATAGATCCAAGCGCAGGGCCAGATCTTTGCTGATCGACTGGTTGGTAGGATTTAAGATTAGGTGCTGGTAACCAGTAGTCACCAACGCCTGAGTAATTTCATCATCTGTGGGAATCTGATCATTGGTCATCTGCGGACCGAAGCCCCAGAGATCTACTAATGGACCCACACTGGGATCGAAGGCGCCAGCGCTCTTTTGCCAGATCTGACGGCTGGTCTGCAAGACAGTCCAGAGCTCCTGAGATGCCCCCACCTCTTCGCCAACAGGAAGGCGGTTAAACTGGCTTAACGCCGATTCCGACTTGTAGGTAGACATGGACAGGTCAACAACGTCGAGCGCCGCGTCGATGCGCTCGGCCAAATCAGCTGGTGCCGGCTGATCCGCTACTATGGTGATGTTATAGCTAGTGCCAAATTTGCTACCTGATATCTGCACAATTTCAGGGGCATGGTCGCAGCCAGCTGTCAGTAATAAAGCGACTAGCGCTGAAAGCAAAAACGAGGCTTTCACAAGCCCCGTCATTTTGTTGCCAAATAGAATCATCAAGCGCTATTACCCGCCGAAGTCATCGAGGAAAATATTTTCGTCCTCAACACCCAGATCTTGCAACAATTTAACCACTGCGGCATTCATCATTGGGGGTCCACACATGTAGAACTCACAATCTTCAGGCGCTTCGTGATCTTTCAGATACTGCTCGAACAAGACATTGTGGATAAAGCCAGTCAGGCCGTCCCAGTTATCTTCCGGCTGCGGATCAGACAGGGCAAGGTGCCAGTCAAAGTTATCATTTTCTGCTGCCAAGGCATCATATTCATCGTCGTAAAAACATTCGCGCAATGAACGTGCACCGTACCAGAAGCTGATCTTACGCTTGCTTTTAAGACGCTTAAGCTGATCGAAGATATGTGAGCGCATTGGCGCCATACCTGCACCACCGCCAACGAAGACCATTTCGTTATCAGTGTCTTTGGCAAAGAATTCACCGAAGGGACCATAAACGGTAATCTTGTCGCCAGCTTTCAGGCCAAAGGTGTAAGAGGACATCTGTCCTGGTGGAATACCTTCAGAGCGCGGTGGCGGCGTAGCAATACGAATATTGAACTTAACAATGCCCACTTCATCTGGGTAGTTGGCCATTGAATAGGCGCGAATCACTGGCTCAGTAACAATTGACTCGTGTTTAAAGAAACCAAAGTGCTCCCAGTCGCCGCGGTACTGCTCTTCGATATCGAAGTCGGCATATTTAATATGGTGTGGAGGACATTCCAGCTGCACATAACCACCGGCGCGGAAGTTAACATCTTCCCCTTCCGGCAGACGCAGGGTCAGCTCTTTAATAAAGGTTGCCACATTCTGGTTTGACTCAACCACACATTCCCAGCGTTTGACGCCAAACACTTCTTCAGGAACTTCAATCTTCATATCCTGTTTAACCGGAACCTGGCAGGAGAGTCTCCAACCTTCAGCGGCTTCGCGACGATTAAAGTGACTCTCTTCTGTAGGCAGCATGGAACCGCCACCGTCAGCGATAACGCATTTGCACTGGGCGCAGCTTCCGCCGCCGCCACAGGCTGAGGGCAGGAATAAACCAGCATTAGAGAGTGTCTGCAGTAGCTTGTCGCCAGCTGCTACGGTAATTGTCTTCTCACCGTTGATCTCAATATTGACGTCGCCAGAGGACACCAATTTGCTGCGAGCGGCCAAAATAAAGGCGACTAGGGCAAGGATGACCACCGTAAACATGGTGACGCCGAGGATAATTTCGATATTCATAAGTAGCTACTTCTCCGTAATCAGATATCTATGCCGCCGAACGACATAAAGCCTAAGGATATTAGACCTACAGTGATAAATACGATGCCCAGCCCCTGGAGGCCTTCTGGAATATCGCTATATTTCAATTTTTCTCGAATTCCGGCGAGAACAACAATTGCCAGAGCCCAAGAAGTACCGGAACCAAAGCCGTAAACCACACTCTCGGTGAAGTTATAACCACGTTCTGCCATCAATAAGGAACCACCGAGAATCGCACAGTTCACTGTAATCAGTGGCAGAAACACGCCGAGGGCGTTGTAGAGAGCTGGTACATACTTATCGAGAAACATTTCCAGTATCTGAACGATGGCGGCGATAACACCGATAAAGCACAGGTAAACCAAGAAGCTCAGATCAACATCTGGCAGACCGGCCCAAGCCAGAGCGCCATCGGATAACAGATAACCGAGCAGCAGGTTGTTTACAGGAACGGTAATGGTTTGCACTACGATCACTGCAATACCCAGGCCGAATGCCGCATTGATCTTCTTCGACAGTGCCAAATAAGTACACATACCCAAGAACAGGCTCAGGGCGATATTGTCGATAAAGATCGAGCGGGCTAACAAGCTTAAATAATATTCCATTACGCAACCTCACTCGGACGGCTGTTCGCGGTAATCTTAAAGTCCGGCTGTTCAACCTGATCTTTCTTGCTGACGCGAAGAACCCAGATAAACAAGCCAATTAGGAAGAACGCACTGGGTGGCATCAACATCATGCCGTTGGCCACGTACCAGCCACCTTCGGTGCTGACCTGAAGGACTTCGTAGCCCCACAGCTTGCCGGCGCCAAAGAGTTCGCGGAAGAATGCGACAATCATCAGTACCACACTGTAACCGAGACCATTGCCGATACCGTCGAGAAAGCTCGGCAGAGGAGAGTTTTTCATGGCAAAGGCTTCGGCGCGACCCATCACAATACAGTTGGTAATAATCAGTCCAACAAAGACCGAAAGCTGTTTGCTGATATCGTAGGCCACAGCCTTGAGCACCTGATCAACAACAATTACCAGCGAGGCAATAATAGTCATCTGCACAATAATACGAATGCTGTTGGGGATATGGTTGCGGATCAGCGAGACAAACAGATTTGAAAATGCGCATACCACGGTCAGTGCCAGGCACATTACAAAGGCAACCTTCATGCTTGACGTCACAGCCAGTGCCGAACAGATACCGAGGATTTGCAGTGCAATCGGGTTGTTGTTCAGTACCGGTGCTAGAAGCGTATCTTTAGCGTTTGACATACTTAGGCCTCCCCTGTCTTAAGATTGCTGATCAGTGGTGAGAAGCCTGAATCACCTAGCCAGTAGCGCACTAAATTATCAACACCACGAGTAGTCAACGTCGCACCAGCGAGACCGTCGATCTGTGACTCATAACCGTCACGGTTCATATCGGCCTTACCTTTTAATACAGTGATTGCCAGATCACCTGAGTTATAGGCTTTCTTGCCAATCCAGCTGGCTTTCCAGTTAGGGTTGTCAATTTCGCCACCCAGACCTGGCGTTTCTGCGTGCTCGTAGAAACCGATACCAGCAACAGTTTCCAAATCGGACTCCAGAGCGATAAAGCCATACAGTGTTGACCAGAGACCATAGCCTTTGATTGGTAGAATGATTTTCTCGAGACCCTGTTCACCCTCAACTAAATAAACAGTAGCGAAATTAGCACGACGCTTGATCTTGGCAATATCTTCGTCACCGGACAGAGCAATCGACTGTGCCGGATCTTTGGAGGCTTTCCGTTGATCATAGACGGCCGGATCCACTTCATTATTGAAGCGACCAGTTTCCATATCGACGATGCGAGTAGTAATCTGCTCGAATTGAGTCTCAACATCGATCCCGGCTTTCAATAAGCCAGCGGAGGCAAGAATATTGGTCTTTAAATCCAATACTTTGTTAGCGTCCTGCATGGGTCGAAGTATCACTGCAGCACTGGAGACCACTACTGCGCAAACCACGCAGAGCAGTGCGGCAACACCAAATGTTTTCTGAATAGAGTCACTAGCCACGGGCCAATCTCCTTTTAATATTTCCTTGAACCACAGCATGATCAAACAGTGGTGCAAATAGGTTGGCAAACAGTATTGCCAGCATCATGCCCTCTGGGAAAGCCGGGTTAACCACACGAATCAGGATAACCATGACGCCGATCAGCATGCCGTACCAGAACTTACCGGTGTTGGTCATCGCTGCAGATACGGGGTCGGTGGCCATAAAGATTGCACCGAAGGCAAATCCGCCGATCACCCAGTGCCAGTAAAATGGCAAGGCAAACATAGGGTTAGTCGAGTCGATAGTGTTGAATAGCATGGACAACAGTGCCGAACCCAGCAGAACACCCCCGATAATGCGCCATGAGGCAATACGCATTACCATCAAGACCACACCACCGAGTAGAATCGCCAGGGTCGAGGTTTCGCCTATAGAGCCCTGAATAGTCCCTATAAAGGCCGACATCCAAGTTGTGCTCTGCTCAAGACCCGCCATACCGGCAGTGGCCGCCACAGACAACATAGTTGCGCCAGTGTAGCCGTCGACTGCAGTCCATACCGCATCACCAGACATATAGGCTGGGTAGGCAAAGTAGAGGAATGCGCGACCTGTTAGGGCTGGATTGAGGAAGTTCTTACCGGTGCCGCCGAATACTTCTTTACCGATAACAATACCGAAGCTGATACCTACGGCGACCATCCACAACGGGAGATCAGGAGGACAGCAAAGAGCGAAGAGTACCGAGGTAACGAAGAAACCTTCGTTAACTTCATGACCGCGAACACTGGCAAACAAAACTTCCCAGAAACCGCCGACTATGAAGGTGACCATGTATATAGGTAGGAAGTAAGCCGCACCGTGAACCAGGTTGTCCCAGATACTGGCTGGATCGTAGCCGGCCAACATGGCAATAAACATGCCGCGCCCGCCCTCTTGAGCCAACATGCCCATTTCCAGCATGATGGTGTTGGCTTGGAAGCCCACATTCCACATACCGAAAAACATAGTTGGGAAAGTCGCCATCCAAACTGTGATCATCACCCGCTTAAGGTCGATGGAGTCACGCACATGGGAACTGTTCTTGGTTACATCCGATGGCTTAAACAGAGCAGTATCAACTGCTTCGTAGAGCGCATACCAGCTTTCCCACTTGCCGCCTTTGTGGAAATTAGGTTCTAACTTATCGAGAAGATTACGTAACATGGTCTTAACCCTCCTTCTCTATTTTGGTCAAATTATCACGCAGGATTGGGCCGTACTCGTGCTTGCCGACACAGACATAGCTGTAGAGGCCGACATCGTCTTCGTCCAATTCCAGGCAACCGAGTTTCTGCGCCATTTCCGTGTCACCGACAATCAGTGAGCGGAGTAGCTGAACGGGCAATATATCCAGGGCAGTAACATTTTCGTAGCCACCCACAGGCACCATGGCGCGTTCGCTGCCGTTAGTGCTGGATGTCATATTGAAAAGTTTCTTACTAAGAGAGGAAACAAAGATCGGCAGTGCCGAGTGCTTGTCGAACCCAGCTCGCAGATAGTGCAAGAAGTCGCGCTCGCGGCCTTCACGGATAACCGAGACTTGGCTGTGATAACGGCCTAAAAAGGCAAACTCACCAGAGGCTTTGCGACCAGAGAGAACTGAACCGGAAATTACGCGATTCTCGTCGTTCTTTAATTCGCCGATAACCAGCTGATTGAGGTTGGCACCCAACTGACTTTTTAGTAGTCGCGGCTGATTGACCTGTGGGCCAGCCAGCGCAACCACGCGGCTGCTATCAATAGTGCCGCTAGTAAACAGTGCACCTATGGCAATCACATCTTGATAGCCAATAGTCCAAACGGTTTTCTCAGCACTGACAGGATCGATAAAGTGAATATGGGTTCCAGCCAGACCTGCAGGATGAGGACCGGCAAAGCTGTGAGCTTGAACACCATCGATAGTGTCGCCAGCAACCGTTGCATCAGCCGCACTACAGAGGTGCACTGGGCCGTCAGTTAAACGTGTCAGAACAGTCAGACCATTGGCAAAGTCATCGCTGCGTTGAGCAATAATCAGAGCTGGGTCAGCCGCCAGAGGATTGGTATCCATAGCGGTAACGAAAATCGATGAAGGGCTAGATTCTGGCGCCGGTACTCGAGCGAAAGGACGTGTACGCAATGACACCCACTGGCCAGAGTTAACCAGATTCTCAACCACTAGGCTGCGATCCAGAGAAGCGAGCTGCTCAGCACTGTACTGGGCAAAGCTTTCAGCTTCAGTTCCGTCAACATCAATCACCAGGGATTGAAACACACGGCGCTCGCCGCGATTGACTGCTACCACAACACCAGCTGCAGGAGCGGTGTACTTTACACCGACAGTTTTTTTATCGGTAAACAGCAATTGACCCAGTTTGACGCGATCACCTTCGCGCACGGCCATGGTGGGCTTCATGCCCGGGTAGTCAAAACCAACTACCGCAACCTGACCTATTACTGGGCCATCGTGAATAACCTGCTCTGGCTTACCAGCTATGGGCAGGTCTAATCCGCGACGGATTTTTATCATAGGAAATACCTAATACTCAAAAATTAATATTTGGGCTATAAAACTGAATTGACACAACAACAGGATCTAACGGCTATTTTGCGAGAACGTTCAGCGTATTTTCGGCTGGCAGATGAGGAACATTGCTTACCGATTTAAGATCGGCGGGATTATAAAGGTCTGGGCGCTGTGATTCCAGTCTGATTAAGACCAATAAAACCTAAAGTCGACCATATCGGAGTTATTTGTTTTATCGGACCGAGAATATGCTTGAGTGGCATTTTTAAAGGTAGTGCTAATGGGTGTCATAATGCTACCCACAATGCCCTGTACTGAAGGTAAAAGGACCCGCCGCAGAAGCTGCGCCGAGTCCCGTAAAACACTAGTCTGTTAGAGTAATTTACACCGGTTGCAAGACACTGGGATAAGAGGGCCAGCTAACGCCCGCAAACTTTTCCAAGCAACGCACCACCTGACAGCTATAACCAAATTCATTGTCATACCAACAATAGAGTACACAGCTATTGCCTTCGACAATGGTGGCCTGAGAATCGTAGACACAGGCTTGGCGCGAACCGACAAAATCTGTGGATACCGCTTCAGTGGAGATGGTGTAGCCAATCTGCTGCTGCAATTCAGAGTGCAACGCTTTCTGGCGCATAAACTCATTCAATTCGTCTACACTGGTGTCGCGTCCCAACTGCAGATTGAGGATCGCCATGGAGACATTGGGTGTGGGTACCCGAATCGCATTGCCGGTCAACTTACCTTTTAGTTGCGGAATTACCTTGGCCACTGCCTTGGCGGCACCCGTAGAGGTCAACACCATATTCAGTGCCGCACTGCGGCCGCGACGATCGCCTTTGTGGTAGTTATCGATTAGGTTCTGATCATTGGTATAAGCGTGAACAGTTTCAACATGACCACTGTTGATGCCATATTCATCGAGCAGGCACTTGAGCACCGGCACAATGGCATTGGTAGTGCAGGACGCTGCCGAGATAATCTCTCGCTCAGGGGTAATTTCACCATCGTTGACACCAAACACAATATTCGGAATATCGTCGCCGGCAGGGGCTGTCAGCAGAACCTTTGAGGCGCCGGGACGCAGATGACCGCCGAGGCCGGCATTGTCTTTC
>Ga0209557_1001330_pt1 | contig 13799 bp, 15 predicted proteins | sample SaaInlV_120m_DNA_4_FD_184672 | JGI IMG/M metagenome (GOLD analysis project Ga0209557, IMG submission 184672) | Marine microbial communities from expanding oxygen minimum zones in the Saanich Inlet - Saanich Inlet SI074_LV_10m_DNA (SPAdes) (version 2) | ecosystem: Environmental > Aquatic > Marine...
TTTAATCCACGCCTCATCAATATCGTCCAATGGTAGATATAACACACCAACCTTATCCAAGAAAGCGCCTCTGCTACCAGTGCATATGCCCATCGCCACGCCTGTCACCCACTTGCGAGCCTTCTTTGTTGTCACCAGCGCACCAAGTGGCGGGATGCCGCTTACACGCTCAAGCCTGCTGTCCACTGCCTTATTGAAGTCAGAGTGGCGGAACTCCTTTACCAACTCATCCCTGCGCATTGGCCTGCCGTCAACCATGTATCTGTCCAGCCAGTCATCCGCCCAGCCCTTGCCGTACATCGCCCGAAAAGCGTCATTGGTGAACGTGAGGCAATCGTGTTGGCCCCATGAAAAAGGCTCACCCCTCATCGCCCGCAAATAAGCGTTGAGATGCTCGCGCGGCCCCATTACTCAGAACTAATTTCACGGCCCCAAACAATGTCGCGGTCCTGCAATGATGAAACATATGAGAAGAACGTGTCACCACTGTGTCGTGACTGCTGGCTTCCCTCGGTATAACGCCAGTTTGATGATTTCTCCAGGCGGACCAGCTTGCTCTCAACTGTCAAAGATATGATGCTAGTCTCACCACTATCTTCAATGGTCATGACATTCATCAAGCCGCTGAACACTTCAATCGGCGTCGTGGTGTCGGTCGTGCCAAAGTAAATCTTACACGCACGGTTTTGATAAGGCTCTTGGATCGCCAGAGAAACAAGCGAAGCCGGAACTCCGGAAAGCTGCAAGGTAATGCTCTTGGCTGACAGATCGTTTACCTCATCGATGCCCGTGATGGACAAAAGATTGCCAGTCCCGGTATAGACATTACTGCTTATCGTCCTGTTGCCATACCCAGTCCAAAATCTCACAGGCGCACTGTCGAAAAGCATCTCAACCGCATAAAAAGGGAGAACTTCCGGCTGGCTCAGAGCGGTCAATAAGGATGCTGGTGTGCTGCGGGTCATAATGCCTCCATCGCGCCAAACGTAATGCCATATACGCTGGCCTCATTCACCGACCAAGATTGCTCATTTGATGATAAGCGAAACACGCCAGCGGCGCTGGTCAGATCGGCAGAGACGTTTGATTGGTCCGCTCTCAAGGCAGGCCATATCTCCAAAGTGCCTGATCCGTTTTGATCCTGCAAAACCTTGTGCAACCGTGCGTCAGCGCCGGAACCAAGCTGAATGTAATCACCAGCGAGCAAAGTTCCAGTCATCGTTGTTGATACGCTGCTGTCGCCAGTTGAGCCTGTGATGTTGACTGTGGTGGCCGTGCCGCGAGGAGCCGTCCCTGACGGATCATGCAGCAAGAACGTGCCGAATTGACCGCGAAGGCTAATCAAAAAGGCGATCCATTGCTCCGCATCCGCGCGCTTCATGGCTGGCAGCGTTACATCCGCCTGCCAGGTTTGGCCCGAATAAGCATGAGCTTGGCCAGCAAAGGTGAATGGGCTTTTCATATAAGCAACAGCGTTGATAGCAGTCAACTCAACGCTCATAATGCCAGTGTGCGATGGCAGGGCCAAAGGATAGCTAATACTCATGCGAATGCCCTTCCATATGATCCGCCGCGACGTTTCGCATCTACCACTGCCGACTTGGCACTTTCCGCAATCTGCGGCATTAGCTGCTTGATCTCTGTGCGTACAGTTTGTTGTACACCAGTGGAAACATTAATTGTTTGATTGACAACAACCTGGCCGCCGCCTGAGCCTTTGGTGTGATCTGTAACAGTCTCTCTTGGGTGCAGCATGGCCATAAAGCCGCCCTTGCCGTCCAAGCCGCCCGCGCGAGGACCGTTGCCTGTGTAGCCGCCGCCAGCGAAGGTGCGGGCCATGGGGCGGACGTTGCCAGTCCCAAACGGCATAGATGGGCCAGAGACTTGGTTGGCGTTAAAGTAGCCACCGACGGCGCTCATGATGAACCCAGTGATCTGCTTGACCACAAACACGCGATACAGCTCTTTGATGATCTCAGAGGCCATAGACTTAAATGCTTCTTTTGTTGACTTTGTACCGTCAACAGCACTCATCATAGCATTCTCAAATGATTGCTCAACCGTCTTTAATATACCATTAAGCCTCTCCATGGCGGGAGACAGCTTACCGTCTATAGAACCTGCAAGTTTATCTGCTGCATTCTGGCCACTATCGCCAAATATATCTACCTCCAAGGCACCATTCTTGAAGGCATCTCGAAGAGCATTTAGAGATTTCATAGGTGCAGCTAGGCCCATATTTACCTTTTGAAGGCTGCTATTAACCCCGTCCAACTCTGATTGTACTTCACTTGAGGCATCTTCCAGGTTGTCCGCAACAGTGCTTCCGATATTAAGCCTCAATACACTTAGACGGCCGTCCTCTGGGAACTTTGAGTTCCAGGCATCAACTATACCGGATGCAAGTTTGTCAAATGCTTGTGCTATAGGAACAAGAGAATTCATGAAATTAAGTTTAAAGGTGAGAATGCCCTTTTGTAGGCCTAAATACATTTTGTCGCCGTAATCAGCAATTCTCCCGAATGACTCAAACGCAACATCCTTCAGAAGCCCAAGAGCAATTGCAAAACCACCAGCGCCCCGTTTTAGCTGAAGGAACATTTCTATTAACTTTGCCGCACCAACAATAATAGCAATGGGAAGAAAACGCATTAAGATTGCGCCAACCGCCTTCAATGCGCCGCCCAAAAGCAAGGTGGCTGACCTAGCCGCAACCATAACTGTGCTGAATCTTCCAGCCGATAGAGCTGATGCCACTACTGCGGCCCTAACTTGAACCATAACTCCGGCAAATATTCGACCTGTTTTGGCAGAAAGCACCATGGCCTTAACCATTTTAACGCCAACAACCGCAGCAAATAGCCCAGCAGCGATCAATGCAGTATCAATGTTTCTCACGATGAATGGAAGAGCAGAGCCGAAAGCATCTTTCACAGACATTATGCTATCTTTGACAGACATAAGTGGCTCTTGAAGAACCCCAAGGGTACTGCCCAAATTAGTGACTTCCTTGCCAGACTTTTGCACTGCCACGCCAAATGCCGCAAAGATAGCAACCGCTGCACCGACAACCGCACCAATTGGGCCAAAGATCTGCAATAGCTGTGGAGCCTGCTGACCAAACGCCTGCATCTTAGACGTTCCGTTGGCGACCTGAACTGCAAAGTCACCTACCTGATAACCTGCCTGCTGCAACCCGCCCATGGCAAATTTTCGCATGTTGACACCGCCAGCGGTGACACCCTTGTTGAATCTACCCATCTTTGCATGAGCGGTCTGCACTGATTGACCAACACGCTGAGTGGACTTTGATACTTGGTCTAGGCCTTTGACCGCGCTGCTAGTCTGGGCCGCGATAATAATGTTGATCTTTTCACTCATTTTTATCCCGCTCCTCAATCAGCGCAAAGTATGCGATCCATTCATTATACTCCGAAAGGCTGATTTCCTCAATCTCTGAGATGGTCTTGCCTAATCTAAGCGCCAACCCAAGAAGGTTGAACCTGAATGGATCGCCCCTTAGTTTTTTAGATGGTCCTCTGTGCTATCAGTGTCAAAGATAGAACCAAAGACTTTCGCAATCACGCTGACAGGCTCGCCAAGAAGGATCGCCTTATCTTCCAATGTGAATGCTTTTTCGCCAGCCTCATCCTCGCATTTGACAATAATCATCTCGACCATTGCACTCATGCTGGGTTCAGCCAGAAAGTTAGGGTATTTGCGCTGGACTTTCTCAATGTCTCTTGCGGAGACCTCGTTGAAGTAAAGGCGAAGCGGATTGTCCGCCTCGCCCCACTCTTCAACGTCAGAGAAACCACGCTGCTGTTCCGCTCGCTTCGCCGCGATACGTTTTGCTAGGGTCATGTTTTACACCGTTGTTTGTGTTAATGCACCATTACCCTGCACTGAAATTGACATTTCCACAAGCCCATCAAATGATGAACTAACTGAACGACCAGTCACGATGGCTGAACCGGAAAGATAAGTATCTCCGGCTGTATCGCCTTCAGGGTAAAGGTTCAGAGTTACCTCTGCACCGATTGTGAGACCGCCCTGACCCGCTGTGTCAGATTCGTCCCAGAATACATCAACAGAACCAGAAAAGCTGGTCAGTGATGGTTTGTACGTCCGAGCGGAATCGCCCATGGATGTATCTTCAAGTGTGTCCGCAGTTTCCTCAATTGAGAAGGAACGGATTTCTGCAATCGCGTCGGAACCGACCTTTACGGTGCCTTCGCTACCAGCGTGCGTAGCCATGGTGAATCTCCTATCTGGCCGTTTCCACATCATCAATGTCGGTGGAATACTCGACACTGAAGTTTAATCTGGCGACACCAACAGGCTGTTCGGCCTCCCCAGAGAAATCTATTTCAGTACCCGAAAGCACTGTATTCTTCGCAAGACCATTCAGAGAGTAATCCCCGGCGATGGCCTCTTCGACTTGAACGCAGATTGCGTCAAGATCGTTATCCAAATTAGCCGTTGCTAACGCATAAACGTCAACATTGACCGTCAGCGTTCTCATAAGCGTCTTCCGACCCAAAGTCATCAGGCCGGACTGCTCTGCGCCCGCATAAACAGTTATAGCAGGTAATTTAGCCTCTGTCAGTGGGTAAACGCGACTGCCGTAGACCCTAGACGAAACTAAGGCCACATTGCTGTTGAGCAACGCAGCCATTCTCTCTCTGATTTGCTGGCGGACATGAGACATTATAATTTTTCCAATTGCACTACGGTGACACCAGTGCCATCGTGGACCCAAGCTCTAACAACGTACTCAATCGAATTGATAACCATTCTATCAGTTTCTGAGATGTACGGTATGTCAGATGTCCGACAAGTGGCTTGCGGTTGCTCCTGATGAACCTGGACGAATCCACCGTTGTCCACTGGGATAGTTTCGTTGTCGAAGATGACATTGATGTAAGTGTCACCCATCGCGCCCATGCGCTTATAAAGCACCCGAGTGGCAAACTCATCTACTGAAAGTATTGCGGCAAGATCACTCGTCAGAGGCAGGGCCATCTTCAACTTCCTCCGGTGGGGTATAAACTTCTGCGTATCCGCGAGAGATTAGCTTGTCTGCGACCCTATCATCAACGTCATGGCTGCTGCCGCTCTTGTGGCTCTTGCCACCCCAACTTGCCTTCTTGATAAGAGTTATCATCATTTGTTTGATCTCCTAGTAACCTTTTTAGCAGGCTTGCTCTTTGGCAGAGCAACGGAGCGGTCCTCAACTTCCTTCGCAGGCTGCGGAGCATCAACATACTCAACGCGGCCCATGGCGGTCAGGGAGCGAGCATTATCATCAGATAAATTTAAAATGTCACCCGCATTGCAGCGAGAGTTATCAATTACACAGGATTTCAAGACTAGATATGGCATAGAAAACTCCTAATAAGTTGGTGGGGACCGAAGCCCCCACCAGCTATATTATGCGCCGTCGTTGTTAAACGCAAACGATACAGCGTGACGTACAGCCACATCGCATGTTTGCAGTGCAACGATGCGTACAGTGCCGCTTGTGCTGCTGGTGTATGGATCAACAACAATGTCCAAGCCGCCGTACATGCCGATCAGCAAGTCAGCAAAGTTGCCGAAATACAGATCGCCTGCTGTGACTTGGTTGGACACGATGGTGTTGTAACCATTCATGTTGCCGTCTGGGCCAACTACGAACTGGCCTGAACCAGCGTCTTTTGCAGTTGTTTTCAGAGCGCCATACATGCCTGCTGGGGCGATGTATGCCAAGTTACCGGACAAAGCATTGTCTTCTGCAACCGCAGTTTCCATCGCAACAACTTCTGCGAAGGTTGGGTTTACACCAGCAAAGTTGGTTGGAGCGTTGATGCCAGATGTGTTTTTCACACCTGTTGGCTGACCAGACGAACCCGTGCCTGCCAACGCACCCAAGTCAATTGCGAGAGCAATTGCAGTGGACAAGTCGTTACGCACGAGGGCTTCAATGTCCAAGCTGGACTGCATCATCATCAAACGTGTGATGTCTGTGAACGCGCCGAGTGTTTTTGGCGCCATTGTGACCTGGCCCAAAGTTGGCTCGCTCTCAGAAGAAGCGCCACCTTCAGTGGAAATCCAAGAAGCAGACGATGCCGCAGTTTTCTTTGGGATTTTCACGTTGCCGGACAAACCAGACAACATTGTGGCGCCAGCCTGCATAACCGAAGATTGGTTGCGCAGAACGTCGATGAAAGAACCGCCACGGAAGTCGTCTGCAATTACAGCAGCGTCGTCTGTGGTGTTAAGGTCACGAACAGCCCATGAACGAAGAACTTCATTCGGGATCATGATGCCTTGAGCTTCGCGGCCATAGGCTTCAGAAGCTGCGGCAGATGCCTCAAGTTCGAAAGCGGCAGCTTGCTGTGCAGCACGATCAGTTGGGTTGGCGTGAGCGCGGATCGCTTTCAGCAAAGAGAACTGGCGAACTTCTTTCGGTGCAAGACCGATTTCAGTGTTGTCCAGCGGCTTGTTGCCGATTACGTTCAAAAGCTCGCCACGGAACTCGGCCAATGTGCGGCCTTCTGCAACGGCTTTTTCAGCCATATCACGCTGCTGGTGCTTACCACCAAGAGCATAGATTTCGGCATGGTCTTTTGCGGCGGCGCGAACAGCTTCGGCCTTCACCGCTTCAATGTCAATATCGGACATAGTAGCCTCCTTTTGAGGGGTTGGGTTAGGTGTACGGTGTTGAAGGTCGTCATCTGCGCTCCGGCCAACGCCGACTGTCCTGTCAGCGGGGATAGATACAACAGAAACTTCCATTGGAAGCCAATCGACAGCCCGGTAGCTACCCTTGCCATCTTGTTCCAATTTGTTGACTTGGTAGCCAACTGAGATGTTGCTGCGAATACCGTCAGAAACATCATCAAACACATCTTTGGCAAGTCCGTTCTTTCCAAAACGAACCGTCGCACGCAATCTACGCGCCGAGCCATCCAATGTGACTGATTCCACAACGCCAATCTGCTGGCGAGGATCGTGATCCAAGAGCAAAGGGGCGCGACCACTATTCAGGAACGACAAGTCAATGCTGCGCTCAGAGTGATCTAAAACTTCATTTCCATATCCACGCTCAACTGGCTCCTCAGAAGAAACAGCAATTTGAACGCGGCGAGCCTCAACGTCAATGACCTTCTTCTCTGCGGATACAGCGCGAGAGATCAGCTTCTCAGGGGCTAACCGAGTCTCCTCCGCCCCATCAGTCGCCTCCTCTGCGGCACACTCAGTTTCTTCTTGGCGAACTTCATCTATTACTTCATCAGCAACAATTTCAGTTTCCGCATCACGAACTTCAGTCATTACTTCGCCCTCAATATTTTCGGGCATTATATCAGAATTTCCGACATTTTCCATAGAGCGTTCCTTTTCCATTCTATCAGCTAATTTGCGCGACCAACTGAAGCCAGCATCGCCGCCCCAGAGCGCCCAGGCTATGCGCCCGTTTGATGGATAGCCATCCTCGCCAGGACGGAACCCCTCGGCCTTCTTATCAACCTCATGTCGGCTGAAAAAAGAATACATCCGCTTAACCGTATCGTCAGACAAGTTCTTGCCGTTTGAGATGTCACGCGCTCGCGCAATCCCAACCTCAGTACCGCCACGGCCATATTCGCTGCGCCAGTCCAAGCCCTTCTTGGCCTCAGATACCATTCCGCTGGTTGGTTTATTCGTCATTGACTTCAACCTCCGCCGGGACTGGCTGCTTGTCGCCAAACGGCTCGTAAGCCATCTTCAGGTTGAACGCATCAGCCATCTCTTTGTCACGCTGTATCTGGGCAAACGTCTCTTCAGCATCACGGCCATAGTTGGCGGCAATGTCAGTGTGGCTCAAGATGCCGTTCTGCAAGCCGACAACTGCCGCGTTGATCTCCTTCAGAGGGTCAACCCACTGGAAGCCGCGCGCACGCCAAGATATGCCTGCGCTGAACTTGGCGATCTTATTTGTGCCTGAGATCGGAATAACGCCAAAGCCCATAACATGCTCAAGCCATTCACGGAACAGAGGATCGATGAAGTGGTCGATCATAAACCGATGCAACGTGCGATAGAAATCACGTTCCTCAAGCGCACCCTGGCGAATCGACGAATATGACGTACCCTCCAGGTCATTGGCCAGTGAGGTATAGCTAATACCCAAACCGCCCGCGATACCACGCAAGACAGCCTTCTCAAAGTCAGCAAAAGCTGAATTAGGGTGAGTAGGATCAAACGCCGTGAAATCTACTCCAGCCGGAAGCTGGTGGAACGTACCTGCCTCTGCGTCATAGATCGGCGTTACATCATCTTCATAGCCGTCAGCGGTGAAACCATCGCCCGCAGGGGAAGTGAAGAAGCCCATCTTCGCAGCGCCAACACGGGCAGCAACCAGTTCAGCCTCACGATAACCGTGCAGCATCTTCAGCGAGGCTATAGCGGAAACTGACCAAGGCACCCCTCGCGTCTGATCTGCGCGATCTGGACGGTAAATGTGCATCATCCTATCAGCAGGAATGCGAGTGCGCTTCTTACCGTTGGCCAGTGTAGTGTAATCGTAATCGCCAGGGTGAGCCGTCAAAACGTGGTAGGCGACAGGGCGACGGGTTGATTCATCAATCTCAATGCCCATGCGGATCGGGTTGCCGCCTTTGACGCGCTCATTGTGATCTTCGTCAATCATGTCAGGCTCAATGAGCTGCAAAGCATACCCCTGACGCAAATAGCTCGCACGAACCTTCATCAGGAACACTTCGCCATCACGCGCAACGCCAGTGATGACGTGATTGAGCAAGTCAATCATTGACATCTGGCCGTCAACCGTAGGGCCACCATAACGGCAGAACTCAGACCAAGCATTCTCAACAATGTTGTTGCCGCCCATGTCCATCCCGCCGTCAGGATTGCGAGCCTTCATCTGTAGGCGTATCCCAGCCTCACCGATCACATTGGTGCGCAATAGCTGCAAATACCTACGCATGTATTCGTTGTTACGCTCAAGATCACGGGAGCGGTTCCGCAAGTCACGCAGGACAGGATATATCTCACTGTCAGCACTGCGATTGCTTGCGTTGAAGTCAGCGAAAAGCCGCCCTTTGCTGGCGGCTGCATAGTTTCTGCGGTTTTGCGGCTTCTTAGACCGACTGAAGATGTCCAAAATGCCCATTAGCTAAATCTAACCTTTACAGTTGTGCCGCTGGCTTTGCCGCTCTCTATTCTCAGCTTCCGACGATAAGCCAAGACCTCCTGACGATACCTGTCTCGCGCGACCATAAGCTCATCAAAAGTCATCTTTGTGAGAGAGCGACCAGCAATGCTATAATTAGAAACATCGCTGTCAGCTTTGCCTTCAAGAATGGTTTCAATCTTATCCAGCATGATCTCAGAGTGCGTCCGAGGATCAGTGCCGTTTACGTCAAGGTCAACAACAGCCTTAAACTCACCGCGCTGAACAACGATGCGATTTCCGCTAGACGTTTCCGTGATCTCTAGCTGCCAATGGTAAAAGCCAGCCGTAAAGTCAGAAGATGTTGAGCTGTCAACAGTGAATAGATAATGATCCGCACTACCAACGCCAACAAGTTTGATCTCACTGCTTCCACCGGCAGTAACCCTGGCCACATACTCAGCAGAGTGAGTGGCGGCAGGGTAATCAGCCACAAGGTCGCTGCGCTTCCATTGCAAAAAGTCGCCAACCACTATTTCGAATGGTTCGCCTTCAGGAGCATTAGTGGAGTCGAAAAGATTTGCCATTATTTGTACCCATGCACAAAGCCGCTGCGTTTAGGCATTCTCGGACCCCTAGACGGACGTGAAGTTTCGTCGGATAATAACCTATTTTGTGCCTGCTTGTAAACTGCCTCAATATTTAGGTTCAACACGGCCAATGCGGCGGTAGCGTAAACTCTACAATCCAAGGCTTCATTCCTTTGCCTGATCTTAACCCACTCACGTCTTGGGCGACCCTTAAAATACTTCGTGACCTTCTTCTCAGCGGTCAACATGCGAAAATATTCCGCATTTCGATCCTCTGGGAAGTGGCAATAGCCGTCACCTTCATCCGTCATCTTGAGCCGAGCATACACTAATTCCTTGGCGGTGTCAGTCCCTACTGGAAAAAGGTTGATCTTTCCTATATTATTCTTGCTTGGACGGCCAATGATCGGCTTCCCCTCGCCGCCGATACCCTTGATTGCAAAAACCCTGCGCCCCGCCCTCTGTCGAGCATAATTGTAAACCTGCTGCGTGTAGTGACCGCCGGAGTCAATACAGGACGATCTAATGACCATCTCACCATGAAGCGGATGCGTAAACGTCTTTTGCAGCAAGCTGTCTAAGCGTATCCACAATTCAGAGGTGGATGGATCGCCATACAGCGTATCATACGAGATGGACCAACTCTCTTCGCCCCGGCCCCAGCCAACGACCTCAATCTCTAATCGATCATCCTGAACGTCGATGCCAGCAGTCATCAGCAAGACCTCCGACGGTAACTCATCGCCCCAACCTTCCCGGCGATCCATCAGGTCGAACTCATCAATCCTATCGCCTTGCTCTTCCCATGTCTCACCCAGAAACGTGTTCACCCAAGTTTTCAGCCTCATTGGGTCTTTCTTTGAGGCCAGAAAGTCCCTCACCGTGTCTTCCATCGGCGTCCAGGGCGAATATAGGCCAGAGAGATGGAAACCAGCAGTTTTTCCATCGCCCTCAGAGGTAGCGCGCCACTCACCGTACCTGACAGCCGCAAAACGCTTCACATCGTTCCAGCAGCTCCCACAATGTTCACAAATATACTCCGCAGAAGCAGGCTTTCCCTCTTCCCACTTCACATTTGCCCACTTTAGGACTTGATGCTCTCCGCAGTCTTGGCACGGAACAAAATATCGCCTTTTGTCACTTTCCTCGTATGCGTCCTCAATCCGGCTTGCACCCTTGTCAGTTGGCGTACTAACCATGATGATCTTGCGGTTCCAGAACGTAGTTGAACGCTTCTTGGCCAGCGATACTGGATCGCCCTCAGTCCCAGCGGACAGCGGATAGCGATCAACCTCATCGCACAAAATTACCCGACATGGGCGAGATGCCAGCGATGAGGGCGAGTTTGCGCCACAGGCGGTAACGTGTCCGCCAGGGAAGACCTTATGCAGAGTTGTGTTGCCGCTGTCTCTCGACCTCGGATTCTTGATCTTCTCAGACAGCACGGGCGTATCTCGGATGGCCGGAGATAGCCTGTCCTTTGACCAAGTTTGCGCCATCTCCAGCGTAGGCTGCACCACTAGCATTGGAGCCGGGTCTTGATGTATATGATAACCCACAACATTATTGATAAGCTCAGTCTTGCCGATCTGCGCTCCCGTCATCAAGACCACTGTTTCGACATTGGGATCAGAGACAGCATCCATCATTCCGCGTTGATATTCCGCTCGTGATGTCGTCCATCGACCAGCTTCAGCAGAACTCTCGCTTGAAAGCTGGCGATAGTTATCAGCCCATTGGCTGACATTTAGCTTCGGCGGCGGCTTTAGCGCCGTAGCGATGGCCGAAGACAGGCGAGAATCAAGTTTCTTCGCTTGCTGCTTCTTTATCGTATCCGACCAATTCATTCAGTGCCTCTACTATTTCAGCCTCAATCAAACTCTGGACCTCTTTAACCGTCGCAGCAATGTGAGCTTCAGGTGCAACCTTCGTCGGAACAGCCAACAACTTGGTTCGAACCTTGGTTAGCTGCAACTCAAACTGTTTAGCTACATTTTCAATATACACAAGATCGCCGCGCTCTACAGCATTTTCCATTTCCTTGGCATCGGCTTGCTCTTTTGCCAGACGCGCTCGCTCCTCTTGCAGATCAAGATCGCCAACCTTTGCTCGGCCAGCGGCCACTTCCCTGACATGCAGGATGTATTGCTTGCGAGCATGATCGATGTCATACTTACCTCGATCCTGTTTCTCGATTATACCCTTGTTTATAAGCTCCTGCACCGATTTCATAGACATCTCAAGGTGCGTCGCTAAATCTGACATCGTTGCCATTCGCGGTAGTCCTTTTTCCATACACCTCCATATATACAGTTCTATCGCTAAAAAACAAACGTGCCTCGCGCGTACCCGCAGGCTGACAGGCCCAGAGGACCCGTTTAAGACGTTTTGAGTGGGGGGAAGCAGGTTTTGAGCGCAAGTGCTTTTCATAATGTAAAACACGCTTAAAACGGCCTAAAAACGGCCCCTTTTTAGGGCCGCTCATTGCCGCAATATCCGGCGGGCCTATGGGGTAGCGCGATTGATTTGGGCAATGTACGGCGCCATTTGCGCGGCGCGTTTTGACCTGGCAAGCGGACTGGCAAGCGGACAACAAAAAGCCCGCGCAAATGGCGGGCGGGCGGGCGGACTGGCAAGCGCGCAGCAAAAAGCCCGCACAATGGCGGGCTTGTTGTTAGTTTATGGCGACGCGCTTAGATAAACGCCATGATTGCCAACATGATTGCAATGCCGCAAAGGTTACAGGTTTTTTCCATTATGCGAATTCTTTCTGCAATAAATCTGGCATATAACGCGCGGCGCAATCTGCTATGGCGCTCCATGTTATGTAATGGCAACCGATTGTCACATTGCCCATAATATCAATCTTATTCAAACTATAAGCGCCAACCTTTAAGCCGCCATTATATCCCGTGCCGTCATCGCGACAATGCTTTGCAAACTTAAAGAGCCGGATTGCATGGTCCAATGGCACGCGCGCGCCTCCGCTTGTTTCAACATTGCCATTATGCACGCGGCAAATAATATCGCGCCCGCCAATTGCGTGAATTTCACGCGCGTGAAAACGCTGCTCTTTCTCTTTCCGCGTCATATCTTGAAAACGCTTTACCTCTGCGCAGGCGACGGCATAGATTGGATCAATATATCTTTGAATTGCCAATTCGGCATTGTTATATGCCGCGTCCAATTTTTTTTGCCATGCTTTCGTCATAAATTCACGATTGCCCGCGTTTATCGCAGTGTTTTTCCTACGAAGGTCAGACATTCTGCTCTCACATGCGGCGCGAACGCGGATTGCAATATATTCATGATCTTTTCCATCATGCTGGTTGCGCAATAAATTGCGCCGCATTTTGGCAATTTCCAAAGCATATTCTCGCGCCTTTGCAAATTTAGCTGCGCGCGTGAATTGATCCACATCATATATTATGCCGGTTATTAAGCGGCCCTTTCTTTCTTGCTTATCTTGCTTTAAAGCGCCTTTGATAGGGTCAGTTTTCCTGCCCGCTATATCTTGCCACGCAAAGCGCGCAGCCCTTTCATGCAATTCAATTTCGCCTTGCCAATATTCTTTCATCCAATCAGAACGCGCCCGCTTTAGTTTTTCCTGCGCGTTCTGAATTTCCCGCGCCATGCCTTTGCAATATGCGGCCGCTTGCTTTGGTAAATCTTGCTTATGATATTTGTCGCCTTGCTTTGCGCGCTCTTTGATCCAAAGCAATTCTTGAACAACGCGCAGCGCGGGCAATTCTATGCAATCCCTATGGCGCAACGCGCTGCGCGCTTGGCCAACATGCTTTGACGTGGTCACGCTATAGCTATCGTTAGTGAAAAGATATTTGCCACGATATTCCAGAGCGATTGGAAAATGCTTTCCATATGAATAGAGAACTCCATTCTCAAAATATACGTTGCCATTTGCAGAACGGCCGTATTCTTGCGCGCCGCTTGCATAGATATGGAATAGCTCTTGATTGCTAAAAACTGTTTTCATTGTCTTACCCTTTCGCTTGAATTTGGATTGCTTTCCGTAGGCGCTGCGCTAATTCCGC
>Ga0209557_1001358_pt1 | contig 13603 bp, 12 predicted proteins | sample SaaInlV_120m_DNA_4_FD_184672 | JGI IMG/M metagenome (GOLD analysis project Ga0209557, IMG submission 184672) | Marine microbial communities from expanding oxygen minimum zones in the Saanich Inlet - Saanich Inlet SI074_LV_10m_DNA (SPAdes) (version 2) | ecosystem: Environmental > Aquatic > Marine...
TTAACAACCAAACTTTTAAATTTATTTCACAAATGTTTGCACTTTAAATCGAGAATTATTTCTCGAGTTCAATTTCAGTATATAGATGCCGTTACTTAAAAATTGAGTATTAATTTTATTAGAATTAACAGAACTATAAATTAGTTGTCCTGTAATGTTATAAATTTCTACACCAAAGTTATTTTCTTTTGAGTTAATTTCAATGTATGATGGATATATTTTAGCAATAGGTTCTTTAACAACATCATTAATATTCAAGGTGTAATTTCTTCGATTACAGTCTAGGTAATCGATTGGTTGGTCTGTATGATTTGTTAAGTATTCAATGATATAATCGGCCGTGGTAAAAGGAAAAGAGTAGCTGGGGTTTGTTGGGAGTAGGTTTGGAAATACACTAGAAATGTAGTCATTAAGACTTAATGTTACTTGACTATTATCTAGAAGTAGAATGTCATTTTTAAAAAATATAAATTCATTGTTTTCATTCTTGAAAACTTTAAAACTTGCGTCTAATGAATAGCTAAAACTAGATGGGTATTCGTTTAAAAAGTTTCTAAGTTCTGAGACAGTCATAGTATAGGTGTCAAAACCATTGCCAAATGGGTCTATAGAATAGATAGAAAATGGTGTAATAATACCTTCATAAATTCTATCTCTGATACCACCAGAATTTTGTATGACCATATCTGAATCAGAAATTACTTGAAGAGCATCTGTATAAAAACAACCTGTTGAATTCCCTGATAATGTGGATAAAGAAGAGCCTATGTTTGTGTAAAAGTTAGGGTTGTTAAAATACGTATCGATATCTATAGATAAAGAATTATCTACAGCTAAATTGGGGTCTGACAGATTGATAAGTTCAAATTTAAAGTTTGTTATTTGTTTATTAGTAACGGTTAAAGTAGTTTTTGAAATTTTCTCTAAATTTACACCAGACATTACTTTATATCCGTTGGCGTAAGCAACCCCATATTCTTGGTTATTGTGTCCCCCTATAACTAAATCTACAAAGTCATAGTTTTCAAGAATTTCTTCATCTTTATAACTTCCGTAATGCGTAAGAGCAACTATTAGGTCAACATCATCATTAATTTTAAGATCTTTATAGTTTTCAAAACTATCTAAGCCTTCTGTAAAAGATAAACCTTGAATTTTTTTTGGATGCGTTAACGGATACCCTCCCGGACTTCCTGTCTCTACTACACCCACAAACGCAATGGAAAAACTATCTTTTGTTATAATAGTACTCCCTTGAATATTTCCTAATTTACCGGTTCCTCCGGATACATTGTCACAAATAAAAGGAAAGTTTGCTTGATCAAGACGATCATTAAGTATTGCTTGACCATAATCAAATTCATGATTCCCGATAACACTGACATCGAGCTGGGTTTTATTAAGCATGTCTATCATTGGATATCCTTTGTCTTTATGATAGTCTACAATTGGATTTCCAGAAAAAAGATCACCTCCAGATACAAAATATACTTTTTCATTTTTCGCTTTTTCAGCATCAATTAGTGGTTTAATTTTAGCAAAATTTTCAATTTCACTATGAGGATCATTGATAGCAAAAATGACAACAGTTTCTTGAGCAAAAATTGAGTATTGAAAAACTAGAAAGGATGATAATATAAATATTCTTTTATAGGTGCTTAACATTAGAGTCGCTAATAAGTTATGTTTATACTTGAAAAAGGTTGATATATTTCAGTATTGTGATATAACCAAAAATACATAAAAAAAGCATCCAATTTTGGATGCTTTATAATATTATTAAGATTAGAAACTATTTTTCTTATTTCTCAGCATTTACAGAAACTACAGTTCCAGTTTCATTTGCTTTCTTTTCTATCTCTGCAACAGTCCCTTCAGCTTTCTGAGTTCCTTCACTAGCAATAGTCTTAGTAGCTGTAATTGAAGCCATTGTTAAATCCCCTGAGGTTTGTTTTACTTCAACGTTTACTTCTTTTTTAATTTCTTCAGCATGAGGTTTTGTTTCAGAATGGCCTCCTAAAATAGGTGCAATTACCAATCCAATCAAACAAGTAAGTTTGATTAAAATATTCATTGAAGGTCCAGAAGTATCTTTAAACGGGTCACCAACTGTATCTCCAGTGATTGCTGCTTCATGAGCGGGAGAGCCTTTGTAAGTCATTTCTCCATTAATTTCAACACCAGCTTCAAAAGATTTTTTAGCATTATCCCAAGCACCACCAGCATTATTCTGGAAGATAGCCCATAAAACACCACTTACAGTAACACCAGCCATATATCCACCTAGCATTTCTGCAACTAACATATTGTTATCTGCATAAACAAGTTTTCCTATTAATACAACAGCTATCGGAAAGCCTATCGTTAAGATTCCTGGTAACATCATTTCCTTTAAGGATGCTTTTGTAGAAATATCAATACATTTTGCATAATCAGGTTTTCCAGTTCCTTCCATAATTCCAGGAATTTCTTTAAACTGACGTCTCACTTCATACACCATTTCCATAGCAGCTTTACCAACAGCATTCATTGCCAAGGCAGAGAATACAACAGGAACCATACCTCCAACGAATAACATTGCTAATACGGGTGCTTTAAAAATATTAATTCCGTCAATTCCTGTAAAGGTAACATAGGCAGCAAATAATGCCAATGAAGTTAAGGCTGCAGAGGCAATGGCAAAACCTTTACCAGTTGCTGCAGTTGTATTTCCAACGGCATCTAAAATATCAGTTCTTTCTCTTACGATTGGCTCTTGCTCACTCATTTCTGCAATACCACCTGCATTATCAGCAATCGGACCGAAAGCATCAATTGCCAATTGCATAGCTGTAGTCGCCATCATTGCAGAAGCTGCTAATGCAACTCCGTAAAATCCTGCAAAAGCATAAGAAGCCCAAATTGCAGCAGCAAATAATAATACTGAAGAGAAAGTAGAAATCATACCAGTAGCTAGACCAGCAATAATATTTGTTCCAGCTCCTGTTGCTGATTGTTGTACGATTTTTAAAATTGGTTTAGAACCCAATCCTGTATAGTATTCAGTAAAAGAAGAGATTCCTGCACCCACAACCAAACCTACTAAACACGCATAAAATACACGCATTGAAGAAATATCTTGAAGTTCTTCTCCAAAGAAGTCCATTTTCATCGTTTCTGGTAACATCCAAGTTACCAATCCGAAACAAGCAACTGCAACTAATATTATGGAAGTCCAGTTACCAATGTTTAAGGCTTTTTGTACTTGATTTTCTTTTGCATCGTTAGATGAAATTTTAACTAAGAAAGTACCGATAATAGAAATGATAATTCCTACACCAGCGATTGACATTGGTAGAAGAATGGGTCCAATTCCTCCAAAAGCATCTTGTATTGCTCCCCCCATGTCTTTAATCACATAGTTCCCTAAAACCATAGCAGCTAATACTGTTGCTACATAAGAACCAAATAAATCGGCTCCCATTCCTGCAACATCTCCAACATTATCACCAACATTATCAGCAATTGTTGCTGGGTTACGAGGATCATCCTCAGGAATTCCTGCTTCAACTTTACCAACTAAATCAGCACCAACATCAGCCGCTTTCGTGTAAATACCACCACCAACTCTGGCAAATAAAGCAATAGATTCAGCTCCTAGAGAAAAACCAGCTAACGTTTCTAATACAACAGTCATGTCTGCAGTGTTCGTCCATTGACCCTCCATAAATAGTTGATAGAAAATAATAAAGAAAGCGGTTAAACCCAAAACAGCTAAACCTGCAACTCCTAACCCCATAACAGTTCCACCGCCAAAAGATACATTTAATGCATTTGGTAAACTTGTTCGAGCTGCTTGAGTTGTTCTAACATTGGTTTTTGTTGCAATTTTCATTCCCATATTTCCTGCAAAAGCAGAAAAGATTGCTCCGATAATAAATGCAACTACGATAAGTATGTGAGTTGATTCTACAAAGAATGACACACCAGCTAAAACAATACTTGCTCCAAGTACGAATATTGCTAGTAATTTATATTCTGCTTTTAAGAAAGCCAGGGCACCTTCGTAAATGTGGTCCGCAATTTCTTTCATTTTACCATTACCAGCATCTTGTTTCATTACCCAAGATTTTTTTACTAGCATATAGGCTAAGCCCAATAAAGCCATTACAATTGGCATCCAAATCATCATTGATTCCATAAATTTTCTTATTTGATTAGTTTAAAACGGTCGTAAAAGTAAGAAATTCAAGTAGAAATAAAAAACCTCTTAAAACATAACTTTTAAGAGGTTGATAATTATTTGAAAGTATAATTATTAAATTGTAAAATCTCCGTTTGTTTTATGATCACTTTTCTCGTATCTCACAACACAGGCAGCGTAAATTTCTTTTGCCTCTTCTGCATTTCCCCAACCTCCAACATCAACTTTTTTCTTTTCTAAATCTTTATATACTTTAAAGAAATGTTCAATTTCTTTTAATCTGTGAGGGTTTAAATCAGATAAATCATTTTTGTCATTCCAGATTGGGTCTGAAACAGGAACGCAAATTACTTTTTCATCTTGGCCTTTTTCATCTGCCATGTGAAAGACTCCAATAGGCTTTACTTCAACAACACACATTGGAAACGTAGGTTCGTGTCCTAAAACTAAAACATCTAGTGGATCTCCATCCAAAGCAAGTGTTTTAGGAACAAACCCATAATCTGCTGGATACATCATTGAAGAGAATAACATTCTATCGAATCGAATTTTATTCAAATTAAAATCATATTCATACTTATTTCTACTTCCTTTAGGTATTTCTATTAATACGTCAAAGGTTTTTATTTCTTTTGAACTCATAATTTTTTCTGTTTAATCGTGTGCAAAAGTACTAATTATATTAAGTGTAATAATTAAAAATTAATTGCAATTTACGCAATCCTTTTCGAGGAGGATATTGGTTTTTTTACGCTATAAAAAAATCTCTTTTTCAACAAATAAAAAAGAGATTTTTAAGACTGTAAAAATTATATTTTTATGAATACATCACTTCTTTGACAGCGTCAATTACATTTTTATAATTTGGAATCCATTTTTCAAATAAAACCGGAGAATATGGAGCAGGGGTATCTGCTGTTGTAATTCTTTTAATAGGTGCATCTAAATAGTCAAATGCTTCTTCCTGAATTCTATATGTTATTTCTGAAGAAACGCTTGCAAATGGCCATGCTTCTTCTAGAATCACTAATCTATTTGTTTTTTTAACAGATTCTATGATTGCAGCATGGTCCATAGGACGAACAGTTCTTAAATCTATAATTTCAATAGAAACATTCTCTTTTGCCAATTCATCTGCAGCTTTGTAGGCTTCTTTAATAATTTTTCCGAAAGAAACTACTGTAACATCTGTTCCCGCTCTTTTAATATCTGCAACACCGATAGGAATGATGTACTCTCCCTCTGGAATTTCCATCTTATCTCCATACATTTGTTCAGATTCCATAAAAATTACTGGATCATCGTCACGTATAGCCGCTTTTAGTAAACCTTTAGCGTCATATGGGTTAGACGGTACTATAACTTTTAAACCAGGAGTGTTTGCAAACCAGTTTTCAAATGCTTGAGAGTGGGTTGCTCCTAATTGACCAGCAGAAGCAGTTGGACCTCTAAAAACAATAGGGCAATTAAATTGGCCTCCAGACATTTGTCTGATTTTTGCAGCATTATTTATAATTTGATCAATTCCAACCAAAGAGAAGTTAAAAGTCATATACTCTACAATTGGTCTGTTTCCATTCATTGCAGAACCAACTGCAACTCCAGCAAAACCAAGTTCAGCAATAGGTGTATCTATAACACGCTTAGCGCCAAATTCATCTAACATACCTTTAGATGCTTTATAAGCACCATTATATTCTGCAACTTCTTCGCCCATTAAATAAATGCTTTCATCTCTGCGCATTTCTTCACTCATTGCTTCACAAATTGCTTCTCTGAATTGAACTGTTTTCATCTAATAAATGTAATTAATAAATTTCTGTTGCAAAAGTAAGGAATTAATTGTCATTTTTTTAATCACTTTAGTAAAACTGGCAGAATAATTTTAATTAATTTCGCAATCGTTTTCGTGAAGACTAAATAAATTTTTAAAATACTATGCATGCATAGTATTTTAAAAAAAAAAACGTAATTTTGTAACGATATAAAAGTAAAATAAAAATAGTATGAAAATATTAGTTTGTATTAGTCATGTTCCTGATACCACCTCTAAGATTAATTTCACAGAAAATAATACACAGTTTGATACAAATGGTGTTCAGTTTGTGATCAATCCTTACGATGAGTTTTGTTTGACAAGGGCAATGTGGTTTAAAGAAAAACAAGGAGCTTCTGTAACGGTTGTAAACGTTGGTGGACCAGAGACTGAGCCGACGTTGCGAAAGACGTTGGCGATTGGAGCAGACAATGCAATTCGTGTAAATGCAATTCCCACAGATGGTCTTCAAGTAGCGAAAGAATTAGCTGAAGTTGTAAAAAAAGGAGGCTATGACATTGTATTAGCAGGAAAAGAATCTGCAGATTATAACGGTCAAATGGTTCCAGGAATGCTAGCAACCCTAACCAATTTTAATTTTATAAATGGTTGTGTAGGTATCGAGGTAGATGGTACAAATATTTCGGCGACAAGAGAAATTGACGGTGGAAATGAAATTTTATCTTCAAGTTTACCAATTGTTGTTGGTGGACAAAAGGGAATTGTTGAAGAAAAAGATTTACGCATCCCTAATATGCGTGGCATTATGATGGCACGAAAAAAACCATTATTGGTAGTAGATGCTAAAAGTGTAGAAGCTTCAACAAGTATCGACTCTTTTGAAAAACCTGCTCCCAGAGGATCTGTAAAACTAGTAGATGCAGACAATCTAGATGAGTTAATTAACTTACTTCATAATGAAGCAAAAGTTATTTAATTCAGCTCCTTATTTAAATAAATAAAATAACTTTAGACAAAACTTTTAAAAAAGTAAGTCATACATTAAAATATAAATAATATGTCTGTTTTAGTATTTGCCGATGCATCGGAAGGAAAATTTAAAAAAACTGCTCTTGAAGTAGTTTCATATGGTAAGAAGGTTTCAGAACAATTAGGAACCAATATTGTTGTATTAACAATAAATGCAAGCGATACCTCGTTGTTGTATACTTATGGGGCAGAAAGAGTCCTTTCTGTAACTAATGATTCTTTGAAGACTTTTAATGCCAAACAATATGCTTCTATAATTACAGAAATAGCGACTGCAGAGAAAGCGACTGTTATTGTTGTAGATTCAAGTATTAATGGGTTGTATGTAGCGCCAATAGTGTCAGTAAATTTAGATGCAGGGTATGCATCAAATACCGTTGATGTACCCTCAAATATAAATCCGTTTGCTATAAGAAGGAAAGTATTTTCTAACAAAGCATTTTGTAATACTATAATTTCTACAGATATTAAAGTAATCGGATTAGCTAAAAATTCTTATGGAGTTCATGAAAATGTTGTGCAAGGAGCTACTGAAATTTTTGAGCCTACCATTATAGACAGCGCAGTTGTGTCAGAAAAAGTAGAAAGAGTTTCTGGGGAAGTGACCATTGCAGACGCAGATATTGTTGTTTCTGCAGGTAGAGGTTTAAAAGGGCCAGAAAACTGGGAAATGATTGAAGAATTGGCAACTGTTTTAGGTGCTGCAACAGCGTGTTCTAAACCAGTTTCAGATTTAGGTTGGAGACCACATTCAGAACATGTTGGTCAAACGGGAAAACCAGTTGCATCAAATTTATATTTTGCCATAGGTATTTCAGGTGCTATTCAGCATCTGGCAGGAATCAATGCATCTAAAGTAAAAGTGGTCGTTAATTCAGATCCAGAAGCTCCTTTTTTTAAAGCAGCAGATTACGGTATTGTTGGGGATGCTTTTGAAGTCGTTCCAAAATTAATTGAAAAATTAAAAGCATTTAAACTAGCATAAATTTTTTTGGGCATCTCCAAATTATTAGAAGTTCTGTAAAAAACCTGTTAGAAATTCAATTCTAGTGGGTTTTTTTTGAGCGAATAGTAACTCCTAATAATTTCGTCAGGCTTCTCGCACTCGCTTTTTTCTTTTTTATTGATTTTATCAATAAAAGAAAAGAGCTCAAACAGTTGCTTCAATCCCGTATGCATGAAGATCTACTATAATTCAGTATATTTTAAAGAAATATCAATTTTAAGCTATTATTTTTATTAAATTGTGCCCTCTAAAAGGCTATTAAAATATCAGTTTTAAAATTTTATTTTATTTCCTAGCAATTAATTGGTACAAAAAATTTATGAGTTTAATACAATTAAATATAAAAGGTATTTCTTACAGTCAGACTCAAAGTGGAGCTTACGCTTTGGTGTTAACTGAAATGGAGGGAAGCAGAACATTGCCGATTGTTATTGGAGCTTTTGAAGCACAATCCATAGCAATTGCTTTGGAAACTGAAATTAAACCACCAAGACCTCTAACGCATGACTTATTCAAAACTTTTTCAGACCGTTTCTCAATATTGGTAACAGAAGTTGTTATTCATAAACTGGTAGATGGTGTATTCTTTTCTAGTTTAATTTGTCAAAGAGATGGAGTTGAAGAAACAATAGATACAAGAACTTCAGATGCAATAGCAATTGCAGTTCGTTTTCAAGCGCCAATTTACACCTATGAAAATATTTTAGAAAAAGCAGGGGTGTTTCTTAAAATTGAAGACGAATTTGGTATCAAAAATCCTTCAGAATCAGACAAAGATTCATCAGAATTAAAGAAATTAACAACAAAGAAAGAAACTTTTTCAGCCGTTTCTATAGAAGAGCTTCACACACAATTAAATAAAGCAGTTACAGACGAAAAGTATGAACTTGCTGCTAAAATTAGAGATGAAATAAGTAAACGCTCTTAAACATTATACATATAAATTATGAAAAAAATAGGTAGTGTCATTTTTTGTTTATTTTCTTTTTCAATTTTTTCTCAAAATACAGAAACAGTCTCACTTGTTTCTGAAATTTTACCAAGCCAAGGGTTTTCTATTAGAAGTTTATCGAGAGGAGTATTAGGAATGGTTGCTTTAATTTTGATTGCCTTTTTATTTAGTGCCAATAAAAAAGCAATCGATTGGAAAAAGGTTGCTATTGGCCTTTCAATTCAGTTATTAATTGCTGTTGGAGTCTTGAAAATTGAATTCATTCAATCTATTTTTGAATTTATTGGAGAAGTTTTTATAGAAATATTAGCGTACACAAAAGCAGGAAGTGAATTTTTATTTGCAGGAATTGTTGGAGATATGAATAAATTTGGATACATATTTGCTTTTCAGGTTTTACCTACTATAATCTTCTTTTCAGCCTTAACTTCTTTATTATTCTATCTCGGTATTATTCAGAAGGTTGTTAAATTTTTAGCGATAGGGCTGTCTAAATTTTTAGGGATTTCAGGAATGGAAAGTCTCTCTGTAGCAGGGAATATATTTTTAGGGCAGACAGAAGCTCCGCTTTTGATAAAAGCATATCTAGAAAAAATGAATAAGTCAGAGATGCTTTTGGTTATGGTTGGTGGAATGGCTACAGTTGCTGGTGCCGTATTAGCAGCTTACATTGGGTTTTTAGGAGGTGGAGACAAAGTGTTAGAATTAGTTTTCGCGAAACATCTTTTAGCAGCCTCCGTAATGGCGGCTCCTGGAGCAATAGTAATTTCGAAAATTTTATATCCACAAACAGAAAAAGTAAATACAGATGTTCATGTTTCTCAAGAAACAATAGGTTCGAATATTTTAGATGCGATTGCAAATGGGACCTCACAAGGTCTTCGTTTAGCAGTTAATGTAGGAGCTATGCTACTGGTCTTTGTTGCAATTATTGCGATGTTAAATGGTATTTTAGGATGGGTTGGAGATATTACAACTCTAAATTCCATCATTGCAGAAAATTCTACTTATAAAGTACTGTCATTAGAATTTATTTTAGGATCTATTTTTGCACCTTTAATGTGGTTAATAGGAGTTCCTACTCAAGATATTTCTATGATGGGACAACTACTAGGAATAAAATTAGCGGCAAGTGAATTTGTAGGTTACATTCAATTGGCAGAATTAAAAAATGTTGCCAATGCAACTCATCTAACCTTCAATAAATCTATCATTATGGCCACTTACATGCTCTGTGGTTTCGCAAATTTTGCATCCATAGGAATACAAATAGGAGGAATCGGCTCTTTGGCCCCTGGTCAACGTAAAGTTTTATCAGAATTTGGGATAAAAGCACTAATAGGGGGGACTATTGCCTCTTTAATGTCTGCAACAATAGCAGGTATGATTATTGGATAATTTTATGTTTTTTGTTATCAAAAAAAAAAGTTGATAACTTTATAATATTAATATGAGCTTCAATTTTATTAGGTTGAAGCTTTTTTTATTTTTGATATTCAAGAAATGAATGAATTATGAAGCAATACCACAATTTAGTTAATCACATTTTACAAAACGGAAACGAAAAAGGAGACAGAACAGGCACAGGAACAAAAAGTGTTTTTGGGTATCAAATGCGTTTTGATTTAAGTGAAGGTTTTCCAATGGTTACTACTAAGAAGTTGCATTTAAAATCTATTGTTTACGAACTGTTGTGGTTTATAAAAGGAGATACCAATATAAAGTATTTACAGGAAAATGGTGTGAGAATATGGAATGATTGGGCAGATGAAAACGGAGATCTTGGACCAGTATATGGTCATCAATGGCGAAATTGGAATAGTGATGAAGTAGATCAATTAAAAGAAGTTATACACTCTTTAAAAAACAATCCAAATTCAAGAAGAATGTTGGTTTCTGCATGGAATCCGTCGGTGTTACCAGACACATCTGTTTCATTTTCTGAAAATGTAGCCAACGGAAAAGCAGCTTTGCCTCCCTGTCATGCTTTTTTTCAGTTTTATGTTGCAAATGGTAAATTATCATGTCAATTATATCAAAGAAGTGCAGATGTTTTTTTAGGAGTACCTTTTAACATCGCTTCTTATGCTTTATTTACAATGATGATTGCACAAGTGTGTGGTTACGAAGCTGGAGAGTTTATCCATACTTTTGGAGATGCTCACATATACAATAATCACAAAGAACAGCTAGAATTGCAATTGTCTAGAGAAATAAGACCGCTCCCAAAAATGAAGATAAATCCAACTGTGAAAAGTATTTTAGACTTTGATTTTGATGATTTTGAATTGCTAGACTACAATCCACATCCACACATTAAAGGCAAAGTTGCAGTATAACTTATAAGCTTAATACACTTGTTTCTTTTCCGTTGAATTTCAGGTTTTTTACTCAGAATAGCCATATTTATCTTTATAAATTGTTTTAAAATCCCTTGAAAACGTCAAATTTTCAGAGAATTACTTTAATTTTACTAAAATTTTATATTTTATGATTACAATAATAGCTGCTATTGGAAGTAATAATGAGCTTGGTAAAGACAACGACTTAATTTGGCATCTCCCTGCCGATTTAAAAAGATTTAAAAAAGTGACAACCGGTCACGCGATTATCATGGGAAGAAATACTTTTGAATCTATTGGTAAGCCATTACCGAATAGAAGATCTATCATCATTACGAGAAATACTTCATATCGAAAGGAAGGTTGTGAAATAGTTCATAGCCTAGAAGCTGCGATTGAATTAATAGAAGATCAAGACGATGCTTTTATTATTGGAGGTGCACAAATTTATAAAGAAGCAATGAAAAAGAACCTAGTTGATCAATTAGATATCACTCAAGTGCATCATGATTTTGATGCAGATGTTTTTTTTCCTTCAATAGATGAAGCCATCTGGAAGGAGATTTCTAGAGAACATTTTTCCTCAAATGAAAATAATCTTTATAATTACAGTTTTATTAGTTACAAGAAAAATGTCTAATTTAAATTATTGTTTTAGGTAAAAAAAGCATGAAACATAGATGTTTTTGGGTAACAGATAATGAGCTTTACAAAAAGTATCACGACCAAGAATGGGGTGTGCCTGTTTATGGTGATCAAAAATTATTTGAGTTTTTAATATTAGAAACTTTTCAAGCAGGGTTGAGTTGGTTAACAATTTTGAATAAAAGAGAAAATTTTAGAAAAGCTTTTGACAATTTCAACTATAGGAAGATTGCATTATATTCAGAGATTAAATATCAAGAATTGTTGAAAGATCAGGGGATTGTTAGGAATAAGTTAAAAATAAGAGGTGCCATAATAAACGCACAATTATTTATGAAAGTTCAAAAAGAATTTGGTTCCTTTTCAACATTTATTTGGGGTTATATTAATGATAAACCCGTTATAAATAAATTTGAAATAAGAGAGGAAGTTCCTGCGAAAACTTTGCTTTCAGATATCATATCTAAAGATTTAAAAGAGCGTGGTTTTAAGTTTGTTGGTTCAACGATAATATATGCTTATATGCAGGCAATTGGGATGGTTACAGATCATACAACCGATTGTTTTAGAGCTAAGCAAGTATGATGAGGCTTTTTACAATTCCTACATCAGATTTTAAAAAACTCATAAAAGTTTTCAATAGAAGGATTGGATTGTTCATATTTTTTGTTTTTATCTTATTTTTTGATAGCAATTATTTTGTGGAGCATATTTACAATTCTCAAATTCCGATCAATATTTTAATGATTTTTGGATTTTTGGTTATGTTTTGGCGAGCAAATCCAAGAACAAAAAAGTTGATGATATATGCTGTAATTATAGGTTTTGGTGGAGAATATTTATTTTCTAGAGTTTTAGGAATGTATTCATATCGTTTAGAAAATGTTCCGCTATATGTCCCCCTGGGTCATGCGGCTTTGTACGGACGTATTTTTATGTTTAGTAAAGCACCAATTGTTAGAAAATACAACAATGATATAGAGTGTTTTTTTAGAATTATTATTGCCTTATTTGCCACTATATATCTTTTTTTATTCAATGATGTTTTCGGATTTTTAATGACTTTTTCCGTTTTAATCTTACTTTGGAAAAGACCTAAAGATAGATTGTTTTTTTATTCTATGTACATCTTGGTTGCTATTTTAGAGATAGGAGGTACTGCCTTCGGGTGCTGGTACTGGCCAACTTATGCTTATGGTGTTTTTGAGTTTTTGCCAAGTAACAACCCTCCAAGTGGAATTAGCCTTTTTTATTTTTTATTAGATATCGGATGTTTTGTTGTGTATACACAACTTAATAGTAAGACTTGGAAAAGATTTAAAAACATCAAAATTCTTCAACATCCATAAACAATATTACATGTATAAAAGTTGTACATTTATATCTCAATATTAAATTGGATAAAATGAAATTAAAACAGATTGTCTATTTGTTATTTTTAAGTGGAATTATTCTCTCTTGTTTTCATGAGAAGAAAGAATCAAACTTTAATCATTTCGTAGAGCAGTTTTCGGATATTAAAGTGCTTCGTTATAAAATTCCAGGGTTTGAAGAATTAACCCTTAAAGAAAAATCATTGGTCTATTACCTAACCCAAGCAGGATTAGCTGGTAGAGATATTATGTGGGATCAGAATTATAAACATAATTTACAGATAAGAGAAGCTTTA
>Ga0209557_1001360_pt1 | contig 13594 bp, 15 predicted proteins | sample SaaInlV_120m_DNA_4_FD_184672 | JGI IMG/M metagenome (GOLD analysis project Ga0209557, IMG submission 184672) | Marine microbial communities from expanding oxygen minimum zones in the Saanich Inlet - Saanich Inlet SI074_LV_10m_DNA (SPAdes) (version 2) | ecosystem: Environmental > Aquatic > Marine...
ATTGGAATCAAAAGGCCGCTGGGCGGAATGAGGAAGAACTCGTAAAGGTCTTACCGTACCGCCACAAGGATATTTGGGGAATGAGAAAACAAGTCGATACTTGGGAAGCAGACATGAAATTGTCTGACCGCTACCTCATAGACAGTTGGGCACAGATGCCCGATTGGAAGCCGAGAGTATGGCACATCGACCTTGAGTGGGACCCGAAGGATAAGTTCACCACAGTGATAGGTATAGCCGACAGTCAAAGCGGAGAGCATGTGGCCTTCTGCTGGTCAGAAGAATCAGCCGAACAACTCAGAGATTGGGAGTCGGTTGAAACAACGCGCTCTATGAATTGGGAAAACAGCAAGGGTCAGGTATCTGATGTCACATACCGGAGGGTAATGTGCAATTCAGAGAAAGCCATTTACACCAAGTTCCTTGATTATCTTGAAGAGTGCAACCCCGATGTCATTGTTGCGCATGCTCTTATGTGGGCAGACCTGCCTCATATCATCGCTCGTTTAAGCGACCGAAAGGTGCTTGGGAAAGATGCTTATCGTCGCCTCAGCCCTATCGGCAGGGTGATGAAGCCCGATGAAAATGGCTACAAGAAGCCTACAATGCAACCAATCGCTGGTCGTCTGTGTTTTGATACAGCCGCCTCACTTGAAAGTGGTACAGGCTTTGAGCGGGTGTGGAAGGACAGTGGTAAGCCTCAGTTGGCCAGTCGTAAATTGGACTTTATCACAGGGCCAGACCTGTTGGACTACGGTGGTAAGTTGGAGATGTCCGTATTCACTGGTTGGTACGAACGATTCGATGAGTTCGTTGACTATTGTATGCGAGATGTAGCACTACTCAAGCGTATGGATGAGGACAACCACATCCTCGCCTTCTTCTTTGCTCTCCAACGAGTATGTGGCGTGGCTTTCGATTCAACTCACAATGTTACCAGATTTGCAAGGGGGCTCATTGGTCGTCGTACAGACACCAAGGCACCTACCAATATCGACATCGAGCCAGAAGACTACCCCGGCGGCCACATTCCTGCCCCTACCCCCGGTCGATACCAAAATGTCGCCGTGGTGGATTTCAAGCAACTTTATCCCTCAATTATTCAATCTCACAATCTCAGTTGGGAGTCCCGTGTTGACAGAGAACTACGCTTTGAAGACGATGTACGGGAACTACCTGACGGTACCTGTTGGCGACAAGGTAAGCCTGCCCTGTTGCCAAGGATTGTCACCGAGTTGGTCAAACTCCGTGACGAATACAAAGGCAACATGAAGACGACCACTGACCCTATCGAAAGGTCTGGCTGGAACACCATGCAACTCGCAGTAAAAAGATGCATGGCGTCACTATACGGTATGTGCGCAAGTACTTACTGGGGATGGGCGGCCCCTGACATCGCCTCTGCCATCACAGCCTGTGGCCGTGAAGCAGTCAAATTTCTCATGGAGGAATCCGAGAAGCAAGGCTACAATGCACTGTACGGTCACACCGACTCGGCCTTCGTACAAATCCCATTCGACGAGGTGCCAGCACTTGCTGAGCATCTGACACAGACGGTTCAAAGAGAACACCAAGCCAGTCACTTTGTTGTGGAATTTGAAGCGTTCATGCCCTACTGGGTCACTGGTGGGAAGAACCTGTACTATGGTATTTGCTCATGGCCTCCAGAGGACGAAGGTAAGGCCAAATCAGCACGCTGGGGTAAAATCAGTACGCTGTCCCCTGTGTCGAGGACCCTTGAAAAGGATGTGCTGAACATGCTTTGCAAGGGTGCTGACGAGAACGAAGTGGTCACTCATGTAAGGGAAATATCCCTCCGAATCAAATCAGGTGACATTGACATACCGGAGGTTTCTGGCGTCACTCGTATTCAAAAGGACCTGTGGGAGTACGCTGAGAGCGTAGGTGTCCCCGGTGTAAAGGGCGCACGATATTACAACCTGCACCTCTCTGACCAATTCACTCACCCCATCTTCAAGAAAGGTGACAGCGTCAAATGGGTCTATGTAAAATCTGACCCAAACGGCAGGCACATCGGTGACATCGTAGCCTACCACGAAACAGATGACCTCGATGGCTTTACTCTTGACCATGACACCATGGTTCAAAAGTTGGTTGTTGGTAAAATCAAACCCATGTTCAAGGCCATGAATTGGTCAACAGACTATGCGAGCGGTATGCCTCGCCCAAAAACCTACTGGTAAGGTTATATACCAGAATAAATTAGGTGCCTAATATGCGAAACATTGATGATGAAATTGTGAAAGCCGTTGAGAAAAACCCCGGACTAAGTCGTGGCGGTTTGATTAAACAGAACAGTCCACTGCAAGATAGAAACAAGCAGTACATAGGTTTGCGATTACAGCACCTTTGTGAAAACGGTTTGATAAGTAAGAAGGGTGAGCGTAAAGGCACGAGATACTATCCATGCACAGGGTTGGGTATGTACGACCCAGTTGGCTTCATGAAAAACAAACAGACCTCGCAGAAAATCATCGATGTATTCGATGAGGTTAAGCGTATGGTCGTAAAGAAAAACCAAGCGTATGGTGACAGTATCTTCAAGCCATCCCGAGTCTTTTACAAGGGCTCTGCTGAGCCCGGTGACTTGATTCGCATACGCATGGATGATAAGATTAGCCGTCTGATTCAGGGTGACAAGGACATTGGCTCCGATGAAGATGTCATAAAAGACCTCATGGGCTACTGTGCTATTCTTTTGGTGACCATGCGAGAAGACAAAGAACCGCCACAGAGTTCGATGAGGGATTACTTTGAGTCGTGATTGGTCCGCTTACGCCAAGTCCACCTACCAATGGTACCAAGGTCACGAGAAGATGCTTCGTGTGACGAAGTCGAGCCTTACCTCTGATTTCTCTTTCTGCCCTAAGCAGTATGAGTACAAGCGCATCGATGGACGAAAGTCCTCAGAAACAGATGCCATGACTCGTGGTACGAATGTTCACGATGCAATGGAACACTTCTATTTGCATGTCAAACCTGTGTACAAAAAGGCATATGCGCAGATTAAGAAGAAAGACCGTGAAGGTGCAATGGAAGCACTCATGGCCTGCCTACCACAGCCAGACGAACCATACACGCTGGGCGAAGAACCAATTCTGCGCCAACGCATAGAGTGGGAACTCGTACGCCTTGAAGCGGACCCTGACAGGTTCCTGCCAATCATCAACGAATTGGAGGTACATGCGTACCAAGATGTGGTCTTTGAGTTCAATGGTGAAAACATCACAGTACCTATTCACTTTGCAGGTAGCATCGACAGAGGCTATGAAACAGAAGAAGGAAAGGTCGCCTTGATGGAATTGAAGACTGGTAAGTGGAAACCTACTAACTTCAAGATACGAGGTATGCGTACTGAGATGGCCTTTTACATGGACCTCTTGCAGAAGGCAGAACACCCACTGAAAGATGTGACCCATTGGGGTTGGTTTTATCCAGCAGGGGAACGACCCGGTGAGCATGGTACACAGAACGATGTGACCTACGAGAAGGTGAACCGTCGCTACCTGACCTCACTACGGAAACAACTCAACAATCTTTTGGAAGCCTACTTCACAAATAATTTCAAACCCGACCCAAGCCCCGGCAAATGCGCTTGGTGTGAATTCATAGCAGAGTGTCCTGCTTGGCAGGACGACGGTGACAAGTATTGGAAGATGCCGCCGACTCGCCTTGAGAAACAAAGAAAACGAGAGGAGGCTCAAGAATGATGTTGCTACCCTATGTGACAGAGGCAATTTGCTTCTGGGCTGAATCGAAGTACGACCGTGTGCTGGTAGTGGGTTGGAGTCACCTTGACAGCGGAGTAGTGAACATCAAGACATTTGGTGAAGAGGTTGAGATAACTTTGGACTACTCGCTACTTACCCCCGAGGGTACGGCTCTTCGGCATATACTCACAAACATTGATGCTTTTTTGGAGGACTGGGTAAATGAGGCTGAAACTTGATTACCCTCGTGAAGTCCTTGAACTCAGCACCGAGAAAGGAAGAGGGTTCAGAAAACTTGTGAACAGCAAAAGTGACTTTGAGAGGTACTGGCGTGGTAAGAATGGCGTGTCAAATGCCTATACTACTGTCTATGGGTACCGGGCCACACAGGCCCCGCATCATCGTAGAGTAAATCTGTACACCCCCATCATCCGTCACTTTGTACTGGACTTCGATGCCATCGATTTTCGAGATAGGAATCGTGGTTTGGTCGAGCCGGAAGAGCCGTTAGAGCAAGCCATCAGACTTCACCGTCATTTGCTTGACCAGAACATCAGGCACGGTGTGTGGTTCAGCGGCGGAGGCTACCATGTATGGATAGCCTTAGCAGAAACACTCACGCCTTCAACGGGTTCACAACTGTCCGCAATCAAAGAATCAGGTATGCGTCAAGTCAATGACTGGGTCAAGGAATTTGACCTGTATTGTTGTGACCCTGCCGTGCCATTTGATACGAGTGGCTTAATCAGAATCCCCAACTCGTTCAACGCCAAGCGGGGTTTCTGGAGCATTCCTCTTTCAACCGAAGACTTGGAGAAGGGCTACTTACACATCGCACAGCAAGCGAAAGCCCACAAGAGTGGCTATGTTGAGTACGGTGCAAAGGGTATCACTCTTGAAATCCGCAAGGTCACAGACAAGGTTGAAATCTTCAACCCTCAATCCGAGGCACTCGACTTACCTACGGTCAAGATGAACGATGTTATCATACTCCCCTGCCTGAATCAGGCGGCTTGTCAAGTTGGGGGCAACCCCAGCCATGACGCCCGTGTCCAGTTGGTCAAGTATCTGGCCAAGCGTAAGCGCAACTTCCTCTCCATCGAGCATTTCTCAAATGCCGACCTCCGCTCACACGGCGAAGAAATCGTCGACTACATTATGCGGCTTCAATGGGCTGACCAAGACGAAGGTGTCACACGGTATCAGGTTGATACCATTGTCACTAAGGATTATCCTCAAACATGCAAGATGCTGTGGGGCAAGGGTTTGTGCCTTGGTAAATGCAGGTACTGGGACAAGACAGGAAGTGTTGAAAATGGCAGTTAATTGGTGCAGATTTTGTGAAAGGAAAATCAACCCGAGTACACAAGGGAAAAGGAGAAAAAAACCCATGTGCTACACTTGTCGGGAAGCAGGTGCTCCAGATGAGTTCAGATGCAAAGGTACCAATGCAAGTAAAAAAAGGTGCAAACAATGGGCCCTTGAAGACAAGAATTACTGTGTTTCGCACAAACATCTGGAGGATAAAGAATGAGTACACCACCCCTAATCGTCGATAGTAATGAACGAGGCCCCCTGTACGAAGCAGTGGAGCGCATGGCCCGTAAGGAGGGCATCTTAGTCAAATCTCAATTCCTACAAGGGATGGGTGATTACAAAGCAGGTGACGGGCATGTTGAGTGTAAAAGCCTAAGTGATTTCTTTCAGTCCAGTCACAGCGGTCATTTGTGGCGGCAACTCGATAACCTCGATGCTAACTGTGAGCGTGTGTTTTTGGTCGTACATGGTGACATTGCCAAGTACATTAAGATGGCACAAGCACGAGGCAAGAAAGCCTCTTATTCACGGGTCACCAACGAACTGATGGGAACCTTTGCCCGCATCATGGCTGACTTCGATTGTCACATTTACAAAGCCAAAGACCATGTTGAGGCCGCCATGTTCCTTGTTAAACTACATCAAAAGTTGCATAAACCAGCCAGTAGGCATGGTGCAAGAGCAGTCACAAGGGTGTCCACGAACGATGTTCGTGAGGACATGTTGCTTGCAATTCCGGGTTTTGGTCCAGATTTAGTAAGTAAGTTAATCGACAAGTGTGGAAGTATTGAGGAGATGCTTTATATGGAATCACTGAAACGGGTCAAAGGTATGGGACCTGTATTGCGACAAAGGCTCCTCGATGTTCTTACATCGGAGGAAGCAGTACGAATAGAAAAGACATACCAGAAACGGAGAGAATGAAATGATGGACCACAACGCAGACAAGTACGAAGCCGTGCAACGATACCCAATTCTAAGGGGCTACCTCAGTCACTTTAGAGAGGTAAGTAAAAACAACGAAATACCCGGCATGCTGTCATTCTTTTACATCCTTGGGCAGGTTTCCCTGCCCTTTGTCCGAGTTCCAATCGGTGGAAGCAACATCGATAGCAGGGTCAGTGTCTTCTGGATTCAAGATACACGGACAGGTAAATCGGTAGCATTTGAAATCGTACAGCGTGTCTGCCGTGACATCGGTATAGAGGCTGTGGATTACAGCACCGGTACAGATGCGGCTCTTGTGGGTTCATTCGTACAGGAAAACTCTGATGAGCCCCCTGTTCAAAGACCCGGCGTTTTGGCAGGACGAAAGTGCATGAACTTTGACGAAGGGAGCATCCTCCTCAAACCCAACCAGCACTCCGAGGGGACTGTTCTGTTCTTACAGACGGCTCTCAATGCCGCAGGCACTGGTCGAAATGTATTGACTAAGCACTTGCGTGATGGCACAATCAACATCAAATCCGAAGTGTCACTCTGGATTACAACATTCCCTCCGAAGGGAATCAGAGAGCATGTACTGGACAAGGGTATCTTTCAAAGAGTACTGCTCTATTGGCGTGACTGGACCATCGAGATGAAGCGTGAAGTTGCACACGAACTGGCGGCAAGTGTTCACAGAAGAACAAAGCACTCCGTGTCTTACAACGAGATTATCAAGTTCTTTGACGAACTTCAACTAAGCCTTCGCAGAAGAGTCTGTGACTTGGTAGGCATCACGCCCTTGCAATGGGAAGAGGCTGATGATGACACTCAGGAAGCATGGGCTATGGAAGTCATAGATGAAATGTTCACAATCGACGATTCGTATGTACCTGCACTCATCAGTGCGATTGACGAGTACTACCACTTGGTTGAACAAATGGACCCTCACAAGCAAGGTGTCTGTGCGTCGTTTATCATGGGACTTCAAAATTACACCAACATCATCGCTCACCACTTCGCTATGATTGAGGGTACATGGGTTGTCCGTGGTGACCACATTGACATGGCTAAGGAAATCCTGTACGACCTGTATCACAACCTCATCCACTGGCTGGAAGCAGAAGTGAAGGTCGGAATGGGTGTCAAAGAAGCCAAGAACATGGAAATCGGATGGAAGAAGGGCTACTTTGCCTGTCAGCGTGTTGACTTCGACGATGCCCGTGGAGAGGGCTGGGTCAGGAAGACAGAACTATACACTTCTTATGGTAAGAATCAGAACCTCAGTAGCAACAATTCAATCAACAAGCGGTACAATGATTTCGGTGCCAAGTTGTTTGAAGAAACCAGTCATAAAGTCAAGAAGTATGTACGCCTACGCAAGGAGCACCTCAAGGGAGGAATCCCGAATGAGTGAGTGTATGGTATGCGGTGACCCCGGTCACGGTGAGAATTTCTCACAGTGCGGTACCGACTACAAGGGTCGGCCCAAGCATATTTGTCCGCCATGTTCAAAAGTCGTGAACGAAGTCTTTGCAATTGTCGGGAGGCCACTGATATGACGGGAATCTTATCCATTGACATCGAAACAAAGAACTTCTCACACGAAATAGGCGGCTGGGGCAACACCCATCTTTTTGAGCCTACCGTGGTTGCTACATGGGACGGTACTGATGGTACCGTGTATTGCAATAAGTCACAAGCAAAGGAATTCCTCGACAAGGGCGTCAAGGTAAAACCCCTACACTCAGAAATACTCGGCAAGGACATAGAAGCACACATAGCCAAGGGTGGCAAAGTGATTGGTCACAACATCGTGGGCTTCGATTTACCTATTCTCAGGGATAGCCTTGACTGCTGGTCAGCGGGCGATATTCTCGGCAAGGCAGGAGATTGTATCATCGATACTTCTGCAAAATTACGGTCGGCCACAGGTTCGACCATTCCGTTGGCAGACGCATGTCTGCACACCCTTGGTAAAGGGAAGACAATGAAAAGCCACGACGCTCCATTGGAGTGGCGCAAAGGCAACTATGGCAAGGTGGCAGACTACTGCCTCAAGGACGCTCAACTCGCATACGAATTATGGGAGCATGGGAACAAAGAAGGATTTGTCAAGGCCCGTTGCAGAAAGACGGGCGTTGTCAAGGAATTCGACATACAATGGTAGGAGAGGAAATTATGACCGAAAAAAAACAGACAGCACAGAGCCTAAACATCAGAGCCGCCAAAGCAATTGCCGACACAGTTCGGTCAACGCTTGGACCAGCGGGGATGGACAAAATGATGGTTGACGGAGGTGGCAATGTTATCGTGACAAACGATGGTGCTACCATTCTCCAACAACTTGACATCACCCACCCCGGTGCGAAGATGATTGTTGAAGCCGCAAACACGCAAGAAACCATGTGCTACGATGGCACTACGACTACGACAATTCTGGCTGGCGAACTGCTGGCTAACACACAAGAACTGTTCAACAAAGGATTGCATCCTAATGTAGTCTGCAAAGGGTATCGTCAAGCCGCCAAGTGGGCAGTGGAACACATCAACGGTATCACCGTCGAAGACATTGAACCATACCTGTCACAGGTGGCAAAGACCGCTATCACAGGCAAAGCACTGGAGAGCAACGAGGCACAAGTCAGTGCCCTATGTGTCGAAGCAGTCAACCGTGCCAAGGGCGACATCAAGCGCATCAGCGTCGTGTGTCAGCCGGGCGGCTCACTGGAAGATTCGTACTGCTTCTCTGGCAAAATCCTGAATCAGACCTTTATGATGTCGAGCATGAAGAACCAACCTACACCGCAGGTGGTCCTCATCAACTCTGGGCTTTCCAAGAAAGAGGACAGCGTACAAGTCAATGTGTCAAATGTTGGCGACTACAAGTCCTATCAGGAATACGCTAACAAGGACATCTGGCAAGAGAAGGTGGAAAAAATCGCCAGCCTACTACCGAAAGGTGGGGTTGTCTTCTGCCGTGATTCAGTCAACGAACTGGTTGCGGCTCTGCTTTCCAAGAACAACATCAGTGTTGCTCAGCGAGTCCCTCCGAGCGACATGGAGGCCATGGCTATCCTGCTCGGCACAACAGTGGCTCACTCAGTCGAAGACTTGAATGGCGCTGACCCAGCAGGCAAGGTGCTTCAATTCACCATGGGTGACATGCAATACATTAGCATCGAGGATGTCGATGGTGGAGAAAACAGCGTCACTACCTTGGTCTTACGGGGAGCCACTCGTCAAACACTCGACGAAACAGAGCGGGGATTCGACGACGCATTAGGCGTAGTCTGCCTTGCTTTCAACAGCGAGCGTATCGTCAGAGGAGGAGGTTCGTCTTACATGAACGCCGCTCTCAACCTGCGCTCTCGTGCCGCCGAAATCGGCGGTCGGGCACAGATGGCCATCGAAGCCTTCGCCAACGCCTTGGAGAGCATCCCTGCTACCATTGCGCAGAACGCAGGTCACGACCCGCTGGACATCATCCTTGAGTTGAGGAACGAACACATACAAGGCAACTTTGATTACGGCCCTGATATTTACAACGGCGGTACAATCTCAATGGGAGGGGCAAATGTATGGGAACCGTACGAACTTGTGAAGCAGGCTATTCAGTCAGCAAGCGAGGTCAGCATTAGCATCCTACGCATCGATGACATCATTGGACGGAAGTCTGAGGACTGACATCCCCTGCCGCTTGTTGCTCTTGGAGCATTTGGAGCATTTGCTCGTAGCGGAGCATTTGCTCGTAGGGGAGCATTTGCTCGTAGCGCACTTGGTCTTCCGATGGTCCACCTACATGTAATTCTGAGAGGTCGCCTCTGAGTGTAGGGTCTGGGTGGAAAAATTCAGCCCCTTGGTATATGCGGTCGCCCATGGCATTAAATCTGTCTGCGGCAGTCCTGAAACCAGTTGGACTACGGCTGTCAGGTGTCAGGCTGTAAGCGCCGAATTCGTGACCTATTGACCGCAAGGGGCCGAAAGCACCTTCTGCCATATCGACTTCATAATCTGTGAAGGTTTCAGGGTATCTTTCATCGCCGTAAGGCTCGTAATCTATACCTGCTCTACGCAACACATCTTCCGCTGTCCTTGGTTCTTTGAGCCATCGCTTCCTTGCTCTCTTGAACTTCTCTTGAGGGGGATGTTGTTGAGTCAATCGTTCAATGTTCTCTTTCTGTTGTCGCTTCAATGCTTCGATGTTGGTTTGTTCACGGGCCCATTGTTCAATTTCATCATTGATGAGCCTATGTACATGTTCATGAGCACCGGTACTGGCTATTCGCTCAGCGCCCTTGTCAAAGTCTTCTTCAAAAATTTCACCTAAACCGCTCAATTCCGCACCAACATAAGAGCCATCTTCGTGCAATCGTGGTACTGAGCCTCCTCGATGGTACCTTCCGAATTTATCATTTAGGGGCCGAGGGAAATTAGGAGTGTCTGCCGGTCCTTCCATGTGAGGTAAATCCGAATTGAACGGTAGCCTTCCCATTGCTTGCTCAATTACTTCGAGGGGTATGTTGTCAAGGTCGTTGGCCACTGGCTCACTTGAAAATGCTTCTATAAGTCGCCTTGTGACTTCTTCATCCCCCACATTATGATTCAATTCTGGGAAATCAGCGACTCTTCCTCTGACATGCATTACAGGTCGTTCATACATATCACTGGCGTAATTTTCGGAGTCGATATGAGATTGGGCGACATGGTGCCCAGCACTATCGCTCCCCATGTGCAAATCTATTTTGAGGATTGACCAAGCGACATCAAGTGGCCTGACCATGTACAGGCGTAGCCATCAATGGGTAATCAAATTACCCTCTTGGGCTTTGAGAATGTCCTTCACGACATCGAGAGCAGGGCGTAGGTCGGCTTCCTTGATGCCGCAGTTGAATCCCCACACATTGAGATGCCGCACCAAGGCTTCGGTTGATAGGTTAGCCCCACTGCCCTCGGCAAAGGGACAGCCACCAAGACCTCCGATGCTTGAGTCGAACTGTTTAATGCCACTCATCAGGCCGCTTCTAACAAGACCGAGGGCCCTTGATTCGTCACCCTTATGGTGCAGGTGAAGAGCAGGGGTCAAGCCTTCGTCCTGAGCCATCTCTGCCCACAGAGCCACTTCTTGACGAGTGCCACAGCCTACTGTGTCAGAAAATACGACGGTCGTTCCAAACATCTTAGCGTCCCGTAAGCACAGCCGCATCATTGATGAAGAAACTTGACCACTATGCGGTGAGCCGAATGCCATAGAAAGGTACACTCGTACCTTGTCCTTTGGTACCTTGTCCATGAATGTCTTGTACATCAGAACAATCTCTGAGCGAGTCTTGCCCATGTTCTGAATGTTGAAGGTTTCACAGGGACTGAACACGATATTGATTTTGTCGACACCTGATTGCTGTGCACGAAGGAAGCCTCGTTTGTTCATGACAAGCCCAGCCCCTTTGTTGTACACGGCCTCTGCGTCAGCCATTTGTGGCAGAACCTTTGGGTGAGCAAATGAAACTTCTTCGATGTCGGTGATGCCAGAGGCGTACAGTTCCTTTATCAGAAGCCTTTTGGTTTCTGTACTGACCACAGTGCCCAGAGCCTGCAAACCGTCCCTCGGACCGACTTCATAGACACTGATGTTCATTGCTGACCCTTCCGCAAACCATCCATGCACATTTCCTGCAATTCTGCGCTGTCTGTGAAGAACACAACATCAGAGCCTAAGTCATCTGTGGCATACCAAGTGAACAAAAATCCGCAGATAAAACTCAAGATAAAAAACAGCCAAAGACCCATGTGCAGGGACAGCGCGGTGCAAAAATTAAACCTTCCGGTTCATACGACACGCCATGCCCCGTTCAGACAAGGTCTTGTTGCTACTCGTAATACTCGCCATAATAGGCTGGACCGTGGGCTTGGTCATGCATCACGCATGGCTTGAGAAATAAGCATGCGGGACAGCGGCCCGTAGCGTTTGGCCTTCAACCGCTTCTTTGCTTTCTTTGCCGACTCCTTCTGTCCTAAAGGGCCAAAGCCACCGTGCTTGCGAGCGTAGCCACACTGAGAACATTCGTGGTACACCACATGCTTACCGTTAGCGTACCGTCCACTAACAGACAAAGGTAGGGCTGTTATACCACAGCACTCGCAAGTCTGCATCAAAGATTCGACAAGAGTACCCATCATGGAACCGCACCTCAGTTGAATACTATTTCAACATAGCAAGAGCCTACTTTCAAAGTTGAACCCGATACCGGCGGAGTTATTACAGCCGATGAGAAGTTCCCTGCTCTGGAGTGACCTGTTATTTTGAACTCTAAGATGATGTCTTCGCCACCGAATAACGGGTCAAACTCAACTACTGCTTCAGCAAAAGGCGCACGATGAGCGAAAGGAACCTGCGCTGGGAGATTCCCATTTATCCTTCTTATCCCGACATTCTGTGGATTGTGAACCATTGTAATATCAAGGAACTCACCACCACGGAAAGCACCCGCTGGTTCATCGTTTGCCACCCGGAATGTGAGTGTGGTAGCATGATTAACGGGTGCGCCTTGCGTGTGAATGACACCGGGTTGCATAGCACCACTGACAATAGCCCCATTGATAGGTTGTTCACCTTGAATTACCGTAGCGATATAGTCAGCAATTTCAACTTCGGGCGCACCTTGAGAGTTTATCTGTGCGCCTTGTGCGTCTGTAATTTGAAGAAAACCTGCCGAGTCTTGGGAATCTATCATCAACACGCTCGCATGTAAATGATTCTGTGCAGAGTTTAGATACGCCGCCATAGCACCTATGTCAATACCCGGCCCTACAACAGAAGGGTATGTTCCTGTTGATGGGGGCGAACCGCCACCGCCACCTGTGCGCTTCTTCTTATCTTTCATAGAAGTGCCTTTCTTTATCGCTGTCATTCCCCACATGGTATCACAATCCTATTCCATACCAACCTGTTGCGCCTGTGTAAATTAAAGTGACAGCCTCATGCGCGGGAAGAGAACCGTTTGTCCCTGCACCGTTCAAGTTTTGACCACTAAAACCGCTTCTATCAATTGTAATCGCTCCCGCTGTAGGTGTATTGACATTGATGACAACATAGGTATCTCCATCCATAGCCGCACTGGGGTCGGGTAAATTGACTGTTTGACCACCGGGGCATAACACAACCACTCCCGCGTGATTTACTCTATCAAGGTTAAGAGTTGCGGCGGCGGCGGGTGAAAGAACGCTTCTTGATGCTCTAAAGGTCGCCGCAGTTGCTAAGGTGACAGCCCCCGCGGTTTGAATTGCGCTAAGTGCGTCCGAATCAGTATAGGCAGTAGCACCTGCGGTAATAGTATCTAACTTAGTTTTGTCACCGTTAGCGAATGGTCCTTCGGCTGGCTTGACTTGAAGTGTGGATATTGTTACACCTTTGACCCCTGCGAGGTCAGTTAATTCACTGTCCATCAATGCTCCCGCGGCTTCCACATTTGCTGTAACGGTCACATCTGCGCCGTCATCAACATTGAGGAGTGTCAGCACTTCTGCTTTAGTTATCCCCGAAGCAAACACAGGCGTTCCACTGTTGTCTTCAATAGCCGGAGCAGTGGCGGCCGACCCCGCTGGACCTGTTGGCCCTGCGG
>Ga0209557_1001374_pt1 | contig 13483 bp, 3 predicted proteins | sample SaaInlV_120m_DNA_4_FD_184672 | JGI IMG/M metagenome (GOLD analysis project Ga0209557, IMG submission 184672) | Marine microbial communities from expanding oxygen minimum zones in the Saanich Inlet - Saanich Inlet SI074_LV_10m_DNA (SPAdes) (version 2) | ecosystem: Environmental > Aquatic > Marine...
TTTCTGCAAAGTAACCAACTTTAAAGTCACCAACTTCATCAGTACCAGAAGTATAAACTCTACCAAAGTTTTGAGATACTTGCTCGTTCGCTTCTACTTTAACACCACCGTTTTCTGGAAGTGCATTGTAGTCATTACCAGAACCAACAAATTCCCAAGTATGTGAAGAAGAGTTCACAATAGATGGTCTATGTAATTTAATAGTAGCACCAATTAGGTTTGCTCCAACAGGAACAGGAGATCCACTCAATGGATTTTTAATTACCATCGCAGCACTCAATTCACATTCTGCTCTGAATGGTGCTGATGTTGTTAGTGGAGTTACCTGTTCAATTGTATACTCTGTGCCTTCTTGAGAGTTAACATAATCAATGCCACCTTGTTGAATTTTAACAACAAAATGCTCAAGTGGTTCTCTACCAAGTCCATTAATTGTGAAAATAGTTCTTCCAGTTGCCGTCTGATTAACATTCTGAATAGTACCAATATCAAAACTATATGCATCTTTTCTAAATCCAGTTGCACGAAGAGCATATGTACCAAAGTTAGAAGCAGAGTTTGTAATGGATGCATATCCACCAGTTTCTGCAAGAACACCATCTTGTGTAAAGATACAGAACACAGAAACTAACTGGGTATATCCATCGTTCTTGATTAGATACCCTGTACCACCTTCAGAAACGATCGTGAAGGCGTTTGCAACCATTGACTTACCCTGTTGAGGGAAAGTTGCTTTTCCATTCGACTCAAGACCAGGGAAGGGTACGTTAGGAGTTTTGATTTTATCTCCGTCAATCTCACAACCAGAACCACCAATTTTTGAGATGATAGAAGAGTTTTGGATATATGGAGATGCTTCAATTGTCGGTAGATCATCTTTGACTGTATCAATGGTGAAATAATTTCCCGCACTGTCTAGATAAGAACCCTCTGGATATGTTACAGAAGGAGTAAATGGAGATCCATCAGTAACAGTGTATGCTTGAGCCCCTGACAGAATATTATCTAAAATTGTTGCTGAAGTTTCAATTGCAGATCTTACATTGTCACAAACTGGAGATGATGTATCAACAGTAATACTATAATCAGTTACTAAAGATGTAGATGAATAACTTGGGACATATTGTGAATTTCCTGCACTACCATCACCAGTAATCCAGTTACGCATTGCAAGAATTGCAAGCTCAAATGCTTTAGTAAATGCAGTTCTAGTTGCGGTAAGTTCTCCAGATGGTATACCTGTCAGTACTCCTGCAGTAAAGTAAGAATTGCCTGCTTCGACAGTTCCTCTATTTCCACCAAGAACTAAATCTCTTCTCAATCCAGCAAGAACCAGTCCAATGTCTCTCTTGCATTTGGTTTCATCTGCTGCTGATAATACAAATCCAACTGTTGCTTTTGCATACTCAAGTGATTCTTCTTCAATAAAAGTTTGGTTGATGCCAATCAACCTAGCGGCATCTACATATCTGCTATCAACATTGTTGGAAATAATATTTAAATATATTTCACTTAAAGTATCTAATGCTGCTAAAGCATTTGCACAACTAAAGTCGGCATTTGTTCCTACAGCAGGTGATTTTTGATACGGGGTGATAAACAAATTTTCGTAAATATTTTCACTTGTATATTGATATTCTGATGCTGTTGCGGTCGAAGTGTAAATTGTTCCACCAGTTCCAGCAAAAATTAGTTTGTCGTAAGTGGAAACAATAGAAGTTAATGTAGAACCAGTTCCTGTTGTTACTGCTGTCCAAATAGCACCGTCAGTAGAATATAGTAAGTTGCCAGTTACACCAGCTGCCCAGAATCTATTTCCATCATGCTTAACTTCATGAAGTCCTAATGAGTTTGGAATTTGAGTTGCTACCTGCCAAGTTACGCCATCTTCAGAGTTGATGATTGCACCATTGAGACCGACTACAACAATCTTATCTTCATCAAAAGTAACACCTTCTAAATTCTCTGAAGTCGGAACAGTAACTGCAGTCCAGACATCACCATCAGGTGAAGTCATTAATGAACCAGTCTGTCCGACTGTAATGTACATTCCAGTTGTAGCACTTAATTGTCTATAGACAACATCATCAAACTGGTTGGAAAGGGGAATAGTAGTTGCTGAAGTCCAAGTAGAAAGATCCGAAGATTTGAGTATAGTTCCATTTGCGCCAACAACAACTGCTTGATTGCCATCCCATGTCACTGCACGTAAACTTTGCGTTACACCAGAATTTGTTGTTGTCCAAGAGACACCATCTAGAGATGTAATAATAGTACCGTTAAATCCAACGGCAACCCAATGAGAACCATTCCAGGTAACATCCTCTAGATTGTTCCCAGTAATACTTTGAGTTGCATTTCTTTGTGTCCAAGTAATGCCGTCAGGTGAAGTGGCAATAGATCCACCATCTCCAACAGAAACCATGATATCGCCATTATATGCAATTTCTTGAATATTATTGGCAGTACCATAAACTTGTTGAATCCAACTAGTGCCCGTAAAATACTTAAGTCTATTTTTAATAGCACGCGCAGCTAATTCTTTCGCTTCATCAAATGCATAGATGGTTTCACTAATCTGATTTCCAATGTGTGTAGTTACAGAACCTTGTAGATATAAATTACCTGCTTCAATGGTGTGGTAGTTTCCTCCATGTTTTAAATCTCTTGCAAGAGCTTCTAATGTAAATGTAGTATCTCTTTTACATTTTATACTTCCATCAATTGTTCCAGTAAATGCACCGTCTTGAGTTGCAGGTGCAGAAATCGTAATTGTGTCTGCCGTAAATGCTGAAATTGTTGCTCCCTGTGGGAATCCAACTGTTGAAGAAGTTATAGCAACTCCAGTTGCAACACCCGATGTATCAGGAACACCAGTAATTACTTGAGAGTTAACCGAAAGAACACCTGTAAGTGTTGTTAGTGGAATTTCTAATTCTGGGAAATATGCTTTTGTTCTTTCTACTGCTTCATCAGCAATACCAACTTTATTATTTTGAATTAGATTGTCAGCATCATATGATACTGTACCAAATGCTAGCGGTGCTGCTGAAAGTTTATATGGAGAGTTTAATAGAGAGACTAGGATATATGGAGAGTGTGCTTTTACTTTTGCTCCAGTTGGAGGAGAATAAGAAGATGCCACATGAGGATGACCTTCACTGCCAGCACGTAATATAAATCTTCTTGATCTACCATCCGCGTCCTCGATGATATCATAGATATCTTGATAACCGTTAAATACGGATAGATCAGGAGAAGATGTAGGAAGACCTTCTATAAATACTTTCTGTCCAAACGTAAATTCATGAGAAGAAGGTTCAACAGCACACGTAAAAACTAAACCATCATAGGTGCCTTGTTGAGATCCATCTACATTAGAGATGGTAAAAGATTGCGATGTATCAGTAACATGCTGTACAACCTCGCCTTCTGCTCTAATAGAGTCAATATTCTCAATAGACAAATCATATGTTGATCCACCAGAAGGGTAAGAAAGATCATTACCAACAACGATACCACCAGTAAGTGCTTCTGTATCAATATATCCGTTGGTTACTTGTCCAGCAGGCGTAAATACAACATCAATAATTTTAGAAGTACCAGTACCAACTTGTCTAGTAACAATCAGACCAGAAATTAGTGTAGATGCATTTCCAGTATGATTGTTGAAAAATAATCTCTGTCTATTTGGACCTAAAATTTGGTGTCCAATTGGGAAGGTTCTTTCAATTTGATTTCCACCAATTGATGGATCGTAATATAGTCTTTGCTTATCATCAAATACAACAGCAAATCCCCATGTTTCGTCGGGTTGACCTTGACCGTCTAATTTATCTTTAAATGTTAGACCGATAATATAGTTTTTATCGGCAATCTTGAACATGTGCTTGCCAGGATTTTCTGGTCTGACAATTACAAGTCTTAAGTTATCACCAACAACTGAACAATCTGGTGGAATTGAGATTGGGTTATCTTCTTTATAGTCTCCACCCGCAATAATTAGGGATTCTTTATCTGGAGTACCAGCAGCAATCTGTGCTGCTCTCTTGATCGTTCTTACTGGTTTTGCTGCAGATCTTCCGTCATTGATATCATCACCAATCTGCTGTGAAACATAAACACGACCACCAACGTCATTAGTTGCTAGTCTATAAACAAATTCTGTAGTTGCAATTTTTGCAGTTTGATCTCCAAAAGGAGGAGTTACCGATTCTGGCCAAACTGTTTGATTATAATAATCTTGTGCTACATCAGATACTCTAAATCCAGCATGACGCAACGTTACTGTACCATCGATTACTTCTCCATCAATATGAAGAGGAGGAGATCCACCAGTTGTTCCTGCGGTAATTACTACGTATACGTTATCACCATTATATCTTAAATCATCAACAGCAAGTGGTTCTCCACCTGTCCATTGCGTTAATGTATTATTTGCAAAAAGTTTTAATGCAGGAGCACGGAACTGAATCTTGGGGGAAACAAAATTATCAATGTCTAGGTTTAAAATTCTTGCCGTATCTGAAATGATAGACGTTGATGTTCTAATAGCACCAGAAATATCAAGTTCAAATTCAATGGCATTTAGGGAAGATGTTGCTGTTGCACCTTGACCAGATCCAGTCAAGTCAGTGATAGTTACAGTAGGAGCACTAACGTAACCAGATCCTCTGTTTGAAACGGAGACAGCAAGTACTTGTCCATTGGAAATGGTAACACTTCCTTGTGCAGTTGTTCCACCTACAGGAGGAGCATCAAAAGAAACTACCGTCTGTGATGCAACATAATTTGCTCCAGTAGTTGCAACACTGACTTTATCAATAGAATCACCGCTTCGGTTAACGCCGACACGCGGAAGTTTACTTACAGGGTCAATAGTAGCCCTGATACAATCTTTTTCGTCGGACCCTGACCCAGCTCGGATCGCTAAATCTGTAGTTCCAGTAAATCGTAAAGATTCGCTACTAATCCTTTGCTTGTCAGCATTAATGTTTAGACTCATTTTTCGTTGAGATCCAGATTATTTCCCTTGTTCTATTTAGATGATTAAATTACCAATCAACTGTAATAACTTGTGCATGTGCTACCCAAGTTATATTACCAGGAGCGACTCCTTGGTTGACAGTATATGAATATTGACCAGCATTACCCGTGTCGTAAACAGAAACTGTCCATCCTTCCCCAGAAGGAATAGAATCTTTAAGAGTGGTAATTAAAGATCCTACAGTATCTACACCACCAATAGCGTCTACTGCAACAATGTTTTCAATTTTTACTGCATAGTACCCACTACCATTAGAGTTAGTTCCTACAATATGAGAAGTGATGAAATTAACACTACCATTAGGTAGAACTATTGTAGAAGTGGATGAAAGTAATTTTGACGTTATTTGACTTGGAGACGCCGCAGATGTTATTGCTCTCAAAACAAAATCTGTTCTGGAACAATTTGCAAATTCTGAATTCTTTACTTCAAGTGAATTTGCATTTTTAATATCAAATTGATCAGAAACAATAGTTTTAGATCCTACACCAAAACCACCTTCTGATCTAAAAATATCTGTGTTTAAAGGCATTTATTTACTTCTTAACTAGAACTTTTCTCATAGTAATTCGTACTTCTTCTGAAGTTGCAACTGTAGACCCAATTGTAAAATCAATTTTTACATTATTTCCTTGATATGCAATATCTGATGTAAATAAAGGAACAGATGCGTTGGTTGAAATTTGATTGTATTCAGTATTATATATGTCAGTTCCATTATCAATGATACTATATTCTACACTCTCTTTTTCCCCAGTAGTAATATTGTCAGCAACAATATAAATTTTTGCAGATGAATATAGAGTAATGTCATACGCATTAATTGTTCCTAAATTATTAGATCCTTTAATTAATGTAAGTTTGTTATTTTCTTCTCTTACATATGCATATTCAACATACTCTAGAGTATTATCCAGAACTGTAATTTCTGCAGCAGTTCCTCCATATCCAGAATTGATAATTAATTCTGCCGTTACAGAAACACTATTTTGATTTAGTTTTAAGAATGTATCATCGTTACCAGCAGGAGTAAATCCAAATCCAATATACCCAGTATCTTTAATAAAGATATCGCCAGTTTTTAATGCAAGATTTGTATTGAATGTGATATTGTCAGAAACAAAATTTAGATTTGTTTGTGTAGAAACATTCAACGAATCAAAAGTCATGTTTAAATCGTCATAAACAAGTCTTACAAACAATAAATCTGCAGATCCATTTGCAACGGTTCCTGTTGTATGTGAGGGCGGACTTACTACATCTAAAGAACCAGCACTAGTTACTTGATATAACCTATCTTGGTAGTAAACATATTCAATTGCTCCAGATATTGCAGCTGGGTCTACATATTTTCCTGACTTCCAGTAAGTCGCAATTTCACTATTAGCACCTTCTATAATATTAACGCTTCTTAATGTATCTAAAGTATGAAAATCAAAATAATCTTTGGTTACATTTACTGTGTTGTATCCATCATTATAGAAAGTTAGAGTATTATCATCATTGCCAGCAGTTAATTCTGCGGTAATATAACTGTTTCCATCAACGTCTCTAACACCACCAAGAGAAACAAAATCAGTACCATTAAATCCTTCATACTGATCAGATTGATTATTGTACCTGATGCATCCAACTTCGGCATCAGAAGGTCTTTCTGAACCATCTCCCGAAGGAATAACAAATCCAGAAGTGGATTTAACTTTTACTAATTGATCGTCTGCGGGAATAATTAAAATACCACTACCATTAATTTTAGTTATTTCAGCAGACCAACCACTTCCAGAATTGACTGTAGCAACTGTTACTTGGAAAGTAGATCCATTTCCAGTTCCGTCAAAATTGGGATCAACAGTTAAAACGTCTCCTTGTGTATATCCAGTTCCAGCGTCTGTAAGTACAAATCCAGAAACTGTACCACTAGTAACAGTAAAAGTTGCAACTGCTGAAGTTCCTGTACTTGGAACAAGAGCAGAAACAGTTATACCTGTTCCAGGAATTCCTGTGACGCCAAGAACATCATTTACTGCATATCCTGTGCCAGGATTTGTAATAGAAACAGAAGTAATAGATCCACCTGTTACTGTAATATCTGCTACTGCGTTAGATCCCGATCCCGAAGTTAGAGCAGTAGCATAGTAAATACCGTCAACTAATCCAGTACCTGGAGTAGTAATTGTCAAAGTTTGAATTGCTGCAGCAACTCCAACACCACTTTGTAAAGAAACAGATGGATATGTTCCATCTATATAACCAGATCCTCCAATTAAATTAGATACTGTTTCAATGTAATTTGGAGAAATATCTGCAGTAACAACTTCTCCATTAGTATAATTTGTACCACCGTTTGTAATAGTTACTCCAGTGACGACACCAGTATTTCCTACATTAACACCAAAACCAGATGGTAAAGGAGAATTTGGAATTGTTCCACCAAGTTCTTCTACGTTTGCAACAAGTACATCACCAACATTGACATTTGTTCCATAAGCAGTAATAGATACTTCAGTAACAGCTCCGCCACTAATCGTTACATCTGCTTCAACACCAGATGCATTTTGTGCTGAAACAATAATTGTTCCTGTCATCGAAGCATGAATACCACAGACATAATAGTATGTTCCTGCAGTTGCTGGTTTCCACCTTACTGTTCCACTTTCTGCTCCACCATTTTGAACACCAACCACTACATCAGTATCGGAATATGGTGCTGAAACACTTTGAATATAGAAGGGATGCCCAGCAGCGTTAACGTTAAATTCTAGTAAATCTCCAACACCACATGTGACAGAAGGATTATCTCCAGAAATAGCACCACCAGAATCTGTTCCTGTAATTGTATATCCAGAATTCGCTCCATTATCAGAAACAGATAAACTATAAGTTACTCCTGTATCTACAAAAAGATTAACTAAAGAATATGATCCATTTACATAACCTGTTCCTCCTGAAATTACACTTTCCCATGGAGAAACAACAAAGTTAGCAATTGCTCCTACACCATCTATAGATCCAATTAAAGAAACTCCAGTATGAGTTTTTTGGTAGAAATTTGATCCAGACGTTGTTTGACTAACTGTAACAATAGAACCAAATGAGTTATATCCAGTAGCAGTATTTTGTATTGTATTATCAATAATTTGAAGGGTTCCGAAACTGATTCCTCCACTTCCAGAATTGCCACCTCCGCCAATTGAAACATTGCCAGTTGCATTATCTACAGTGAATAATTCTGTAGTTCCATCACTTACAGCAAAATCTCTTCCTTTAATTACAACTTTTGTACTGACATCTGAAGTTGTAAGTTCTAAATTTGTAGTAGCAGAAGTTGTAATATAATTATTTTTAATTGACACTCCGTCAATAACTGCCATGTTAGATGCAGATAATCCAACAGTTAATCTGTCTGAAAGAGTTAATTCAGGAGAAGAAATTGGTCCCTGCGTTACAATCGCACCATTTATTGGTGAAATAGTGCAGTTTGGATCATCTCCTAAAGTTGCGACAGTAAAATTAATTGTAAAAGTTAATGGATTAGTTACGCTAACTGAATCTCCTACTAAATATCCAGATCCAGCTGTGTTAATAATTATACTGTTAGTATCTAGATAACCTTTATTTGTTATTGTTATGCTGAAATTTTGACCAGTGCCACCAATTAAAGTATTGGCACATGAAAGAACATTAGTTATAGAATATGAATCATCCGCTGTTAAAGATACAGAAGATACTTGATATGGATTGCTACTAACGGTAAATTGGAAATTTCCACTTCCATAAGATAAAACATCGCCATTCACATACCCCGTACCATTATTGGTGATGATAACATCAATGATGGCACCGCTGGAAGATACAAGATCAGCAGTAACATCTCCATTTCCAGTACCACCCGTCAAAGTAACACCAGAATAAGTAGTATCACCGTAACCAGTACCACCGTTAGTAATACTTCCTTCAATTCCTGCTACAATAATATTACCAGTTGCATTAGTACCGCTTCCCCCAGACAAAGCGATGTTATTATATGCTCCTGGTACGTACTCGGATCCAGCATTAATATTAAAGGCATAATTTATAATATCAAATTGGATATTTCCATTTGACCCACTGCCACCATCAACTCCAAGAATATATGTTCCTGCTGCAAATCCATTGGTATTCCCAGTTGGAGTGAGACTTCCAATTCCCTCTGTACCTACTCGTAAATCTTTATAAAAAATTGCACCAGGAGATTTTATTGATAATGGTTTCTCTCCTCCTGCTGCAAAAGAGAGTTCTCCAGCACCTGCTCTGAAGATGCCAAGCGTTACTTCATTATTAAAATACAGAGATGGATCAGTAACTAATCCATCAGAAATACCTACATCAAGAACTGACAATTGAGCAGAACCACCCAATGTGTTAAAAATATCAAGGGCAACCTGATTAAATTTTTGCCTTTGAATTTCCAGTGTGTCTGTCTTTAAAACTTCCTGGAGTGTAATGCTCATTTTTTAATTAACTCTACTAGCAGGGATTTGATTTCGGAGATTTCTTCCTTCAAATTATTTAGGTCACTCTCAATATTTTCAAATTTCATAGTGCGCTTCCTCGCTTCTCTATATTTTGCATATTCACTTTTATCAGTATTTAATATTGCCCCTGTAGATGGATCTCTATAAAGGGCATCATGTCCTTCTACTTTTAACATTAGAATGCAGCAACAGCGCGAATATCTTGTACTTTTGGTACATATGCAGGATCATCGGTCTTCATAACAACCTTAACAGCAAACGATGTAAACTCGGGAAGATTTGAAACACTATATGCCAACTCTTGATATGCTGATTGCTTTTCAAATTGACCAGAAATACTATTTTCTGGAGTTGCAAATTCCGAAGTATCTGCATTGCCATCAGTATTAAATGCTACCCAATCAGTATCTGCAAAATTTTCTTGAGAAGATGCTTGCTTTATTCTATAGTAGACTTTAAGATTTTCAACATCCTTAACAGTTGCAGTCAATTTAACATTGATGGCACTTGCTGGATTTGTAATTGCTACTTCTTTTGTGACATATTTTGCAACAGAAGAACTATTTTTAGAAGTAGTTTCTTCTACAAAGTCAACTCCATTTCCAAATCGCATTGATTTAATTTCAATGAATTTTTCTGTACCAGCAACAATATTTGGATAGTGCAGTAAGTCTGCTCTACGGAAAATATCTGGTGCTTGTTCTGTTGTAGTCGAGGATCTGAATGACCCTTCATCTATAGCACTAGTGTTATCATCACTGATTGCTGCCTTATCGTTAGAGATTGACAACTCTTTTGCTTTTGGATCCCAGAAAACTACGGATCCTGAAACGACATTATCATATTTGTTTGATTGAGTTCCAGAAGAATTTAGAGCATCTTCGTTAAATGCAGTAATTAAAGTTCCTGGAGTAAAATCACTTGACTGTGGGATAATTTCTGCTGACCCAGCAGAAGAAATAGCGATTCCACTAACTGCATTATCAGAGAATTGTATAGGTTCATTTGAAACAAACAAACTTGAGTTAACAAGTTTTACAGTTAGTTCATTGCCATCTACTTTTACTATCTTCGCAACAGCACCAGAATCAGTTCCTGTTACTGTTCCTTGTGGAAGGAATGTGAAATTGTTGTTATTACCTGTTACGGTAAACTTATAAATCGGTAAGAAAGTTACAATTTGATTTCTTCTTCCGAATCTGTCTTCAGATCCAGCAGCATTCTCAATTCTATTACTAATAGTTTTTACACTAGCAGTACGCAAATCAATTACAGGAGATAGATAAGAAACTTCTGAAGTTAAATCAAGTTTATAATCTAATGATCTCGTAATGGAATTTCTAGTCTCATTAATTCTAGAAGCAATCACTTTTTGATTCGTAAAGAAATGTTCTTCGTTCAAGAATGTCTTTTCATATTCTGACTGCGAATACGATGCATAGTTTAATGTATTTGAATCAACTGGGATTATATTAGTTGTCTTAACATATCCATCAATTTTTGTACTAGAGAATGATAGATAATTTACTTGAGCATATAGTTTTTCAAATTTTCTATTGTATGTTGCAAGGATTCTAGATCCTCCACCAATTACCGCAGAACTTGATTGGGTTATACCTCTAATATTATAAACATCAACGCCAACGTTAGATACTTCAAACAGATTACTATTTAAATCACTATCAACTAGACCACCAACACTCTCTGCAAATTTAAAGAATGTAAACGAGTTGCCCAATTCAAATCCATTATCGCGATGGCGAACTTTAACAACAGCGTCATTGTTTTTGAATAGATTTGATGTTGCACTTGTATTAGCAGTGTTATCTGTTTCAATTGGATCAACTTCTAATTGCTCATATCCCATAATTTCATTAGTCAGTAGCAATTCGCCTTTTCTTTCTAGATCAAATTCTGCACGATGCACAGTAAATTTTAGATCTTCAAAAATATCTTCCGTCCATGTTTCTGTATTTTGTGATTTGTATACAGATCCAAGTAAAGGTTGAGTTGTTACAGTAGTACTAGTTGCAATTTCAGTCTCTCCTAATTTTGAACCCCAGATTTCATAGTCAATAGAATCAGTTTCTACAGTTAAAGCATACTCTGTGTCATTTTGTAAATAAACTGGATATTCAAAGAAGAATCTAGTTGAAGTTTTAGATTGGAGATCTCCATTAACAGCGTTCACTGTAGATTCTGTTGTTGCAACTTCAAAAGATGCTGGTGTAATATCCGAACAGACACCCATACGAACAGCTGGAGTATTAATTTCTATGGAGGATTCTATTACTGCACCAGCAGAACCACTACCAGTTCCTTTGATAACGATTGCTGGTGGATCAGTGTATCCCGAACCATTCAAAGATAATTCTGCATTATACAGTTTTCCATTTGAAACAAAGACTGATCCAGTTGCTGTACTTCCACCAGGAAGTTGAGGACTTTCAATTGTAATTACAGCACTATCGTAATTAGATCCGATTTCAGTAACTTTTAAATCGGAAACTCTACCAGAATCTCTGGCAATAGTCAATGTTAATGTAGTAGCATTAGCAGCGTTTGCAGCATTCAAAGATTGAATAGATAAAGTTTCATTTTGTCGGAAAGAAATTCCGTTATTGTTGTCGAGGATAAGAGTGTATACTTCCTCGTTACTTAACTGGAACTCTCCTGTAGAAGTTGATGGGTTAATTTCAATATTATTTTTATCTAATATTCTTGTAAGAGGACCAGATGCTCCAGAATTAGATCCTGTAATCAACTCACCTTTCACAATCTTTAAAGTTCCGCTAGCAAAACACTTAAGGAAAGTATTAGGGGACATTACAGATTCTGATCCAGGGAGAACATTTTTTCCTGGTTTTCCACTATCAACGTTAGTTAGATATACTTTTAATGGAACGTTAGCACTCTTCCTTTTGACAAACAAATCAATGGCAGTAGCAAATACTCCACCTTCATAATTTTCAACTTTGAAAGTTTGAGCAAGTGGATTTGGTCTATCCACATTATCAGTGTTACTGTCAATTTGTTGGATACCTTCATTTGCTTTGAAGTACGATGGCATCGTAGATACAATTCCTGCAGGGTTTTGTGGAAGAATACCTGATGCATAATACTTGACTTCGCTATAACTATCTACGCCTTTCTTATTTTCATTTGTAGAACTAGATGTAAATCTAATTGTCAATTCACCAGTGGTGAAGTTAACTTCTTCAGTGGTATTATCATAAACTAAAGTTCTAACATCACCAGTCCAACGAGAATTTGAATCTGGAGCAACTCCATTTGGAATTACAACAATTCCACTGGCGTTTCCATTCTCATCTGTAATAATTTCACCGCCAAAGAATGAAGAAGAGTTTCCAGCAATTCCAGTAAATCTAATGTCAGGAACAACCCATCTTCCAATATCTCTACCTTCCATGAAAGTAAAGATCTTTGTGTTGGGTTTCATTCTTTTGATAATAAATTTAACTGGAGCACTTCTAGTAAAGAATTGAAGCGTAGATGCTACAGATTTATCACCAACAGTTTTAGAAGAAATTCCTTTTCCAATTTCATTATTTTGTGGACTAATATTAGAAGAACTAGATACAAGTGCCTTCTCTACAGTTAGTTTAGATTGATTAGTATTTGTCTCTGTTAATGCTCCAATGTTATTGAAAACTTTGTCGTATCCGATCCAGTTGACAATGAAAGAGTTGTAAATGCTAGAAAGAGATTCTGAAACATTTGCTTTTGCTAGGAAAATTGTATACAGTTTAGTATTATTTTCTACCACCAATGGAGCTGTAGTTGTATCGTACCATTGGTCGATTGATGGAGATAATGCAGAGTCTCCAACATATTGCAATACTACAAATGGATTTGGATTAATTGTTTTAGTTGCAAATTTGTTTGAAACTAATTCAAGGTT
>Ga0209557_1001380_pt1 | contig 13467 bp, 23 predicted proteins | sample SaaInlV_120m_DNA_4_FD_184672 | JGI IMG/M metagenome (GOLD analysis project Ga0209557, IMG submission 184672) | Marine microbial communities from expanding oxygen minimum zones in the Saanich Inlet - Saanich Inlet SI074_LV_10m_DNA (SPAdes) (version 2) | ecosystem: Environmental > Aquatic > Marine...
GTAGTCCCCTTTTTTTATAAATAAATATATTAGGAATTAATACGGAGTAACCCATGTCTCTTTACGGGAGAACTGACAGCAACGCAAATAAGACTCAAGCAGGACTCGCCCGTGGTAACGGCAGTGGATCTGTTTCGGAAACTATTGTTTTTATTGATGCTGCTGAAGCAGTATTAAACGAGAATGCTTCTCGTGGTATCACTGGTCCTGGTTGGTGGGCATATAAGACCTATACCGATGGCGCTGGTAATACTCGTCACAAGGCAGAATGTCTTGCCTTCATCAGCAACCCTGATGGCACAGAAACTCAGGCAGATGATACTATTGCAGCAGACGTTGCATCGGCAGTAACCATCTCTGCACAACCTGCAGCATCTACTAGTTCCTCTGGCGCTGGTACATTCACCCTTAGCACTTCTACTACAGGAACACCTGGTGCTCTTGCTTATGTCTGGCAGCGTCAGACTGCAGCAGCAACAACTCGTTGGGTTAATATTGCTGCTAATACCGATACAGGTATCACCTATGCAGACTTCACTACAGCAACCCTTGCTTACAGTGCTCTTGCTGCAGATGGTCTTGACGGTTATAAGTACCGTGTCAAGATCACCTCTGCTGGTGGTACTGAAGAAGTCATCTCTGATGGCGCAGCAACACTGACTTTCGGCAGCTAATAAATGAAATTTGACGAACTGAATGAGTCTAACTACATTCTGTTCGCCATAAAGCATTATGAAAATCCTCATTGTGTAACGCGAGAGGATTTTGATGAAGACATGAAACGCTTTAAGTATCTGAAAAGACTCTTGAAGCGTTACGTGCGTGGGGGATCATTAAGAACCCATTTGATTATTAATCATCTCATCATTCTTTATAATGTTTTTGGTGAAGCAGCAACACCTCTTATATTTTTTAAAATGGAGAGAGAATATTGGTGTATTGTGAAAACTATTCTTCTTTATCTTAATAAATATCCCATAGGGATGCTTCCCAATTTAGAGATTGATCAAGACATTACTAAAGAACTTTCCGAGATATGACAATGATGACAGCTGGTACTGGTGGATTTAGCGGCGATGCAGACGCTAAGGGTCCTAATGCGGGTTATGATCCTGTCATGAAATTTCGTGGTAAATTAAAAAAGAGTAAAGACGATAAGAAATTAGTTGCTCCTGGTAACAAGTTGGGTGAATCAAAAGAGAATCCTTCGATGCCATCTAGACTCTTTCAGTATAAAGTTACCATTCCTGAAGTTGGAGAGACTATCATCTATGCATCATCTCAAGCAGAACTTATGCAAAAGATGCGGTTGTTGATAAACTATCGTTATAGAGGTGATGTTAAGATTGAAAGAATTATGCCTGCTAATGCTGGTAAGTTCTTTATGGACAAGAGAGCAAAAGCACTTCGTAATGTTGCTGAGGCAGACGATAAGCAGATGCAACAACAGATGACTCAGCAGCAGATTGCTAATGAGAAGAGAAAAGTTCAGATGAAAACTGCTGAGATGCAAAAGCAATTGCAGAAAAAAGTACAGTCACTAAAGACCAAGCAGCGAATTGGTGGCGCACAAGCAACGGTGGATCAGTAAATGGCATTCGGTCTTGGTAGATTAGCAGTATTAGAATCAAAACTCGACATTTATGAAGATCTCTCCAAAGAGATGCTTGACAAGCTCGAAAGAGCAGTAGGTACAATCTCAGAAAACAGCAACAGAGTTGCTGTGATCTTGGAGCGCCATGAGAATCGTTTGGATGAATCCGAACGTGCCGATAAACTTATCATCGGTATGCTGGAAGAGATGAAGGAAAGACATGAGAAGGATCATGGACTGGTTCAGAATAGGATCAATAGCATCCAGAAGAAAGTGGATACCAACGCAAAGTTTGTTATCGGTGCAGGAGCAGTCCTCGCGACCCTTGTGGCAGTATTACAAGTGGTTCCACCTATCATCAAATTCTTGACACCCTCTAGTATGTCTGCTACAATAAAGCCTGAGGTCATTAGGTCTATCGGTTGATTGACAATTATTATGCATCTTTAGTATCTTCTCGTCTCGAAAAGTACAAGAGGATTAAGGAGGGAGTTCATACATTCAGATGCCCTTATTGTGGCGACTCTCAAAAACACAGAAACAAGACCCGAGGATATTTCTTTACGAAGAATAGTGGTCTTGTTTTTAAGTGCCATAATTGTGGTGTTGGAAGATCTTTCGGAAACTTCCTGAAAGATAATGCAGCAGAACTCTATGACGAGTATGTCATGGAAAGATATAAGGCAGGTTTGACTGGAAAAGGTAGGAATGTTGCAGACCCAAAATTCAATGTCAGCATTCCTAAATTTGATAAACCGAAGTTCAGAAAGACAGGAGAACTTCAAAGTATCAAACAACTAAATAATGAACACCCCGCAAAGGGATACTTACTAGGTCGTAAAATTCCAGAAGAACATTTCTCTGATTTGTTCTATACGGATATGTTCTTTACATGGGTAAATACACAGAAACCTACGTTCAAAGATGTCAAAAAGGATCACCCCAGAATCATAATTCCTTTTATTGACACCAATGGCGAATGGTTCGGATTTCAAGGAAGATCTCTAAATCCAACTGATAAGTTGAGATACATTACCATCATGTTGGATGATACCAAAAGTAAAGTATTTGGTCTCGATCGTGTAAATTTTGACAAAACAATCTACATTACAGAAGGTCCTTTTGACAGTCTGTATATCGATAACGCTATTGCAATGGCAGGAGCAGATATTGATTGGCAACTATTAGTTGGCAAAGAAGTAGTTTTTGTTTTTGATAATGAAAAAAGAAACAAAGAGATTATCAATAGAATGATCAAGGTTATTGAAAAGGGGCATGAAGTTGTTGTCTGGCCAGAGAATCTAGATGACAAAGATTTAAATGATATGTTTATCGCTGGACATGATGTCCAATCTCTGGTAGAATTCAACACATACAGCGGTCTCCAAGCACAGATTAAACTTAGCGAATGGAAAAAGGTATGAAAGAAGTCCATGTAATCAAAAGAGATGGGGAAAGTGAAATCCTAAATCTTGATAAGATCCATGTGATGGTCGAACACGCTTGCAATGGTCTTGCAGGTGTGTCTGAATCTCAGGTGGAAATGAATGCTAATCTACAGTTCTTTGATGGAATTAAGACTTCTGACATTCAGGAGATTCTGATTCGTTCTGCTAACGATCTTATTTCTTTAGATGCACCTAACTATCAGTTTGTTGCTGCAAGACTTTTATTGTTTAGTTTGAGGAAGGCAGTTTATAATGGTCATCCCAATGGACATCCACCTCTATTAGAACATGTAGAGAAATGTATTTCTCTTGGAGTGTATGATTCTAGTATCAGATCTAAGTATGATGATGAGGAGTGGGAGAAACTCTCTAGTTTCATGGATCATGATCGTGATTACCTATTCACATATGCTGGCGTCCGTCAGGTTGTAGATAAATACCTAGTACAAGATCGTAGCACTGGAGAAATTTACGAGACACCTCAGTACATGTACATGATGGTGGCTGCAACTCTCTTTCAGGATGACGATAAGTTCTATAGATTAGAGTACGTTAAGAAGTACTATGACGCAATCTCCAAACACAAACTCAACATCCCAACGCCAATCATGGCAGGCGTCAGAACACCCTTGCGTCAATTTGCATCTTGTGTTCTCGTTGATGTTGATGACACCCTCGATAGTATCTTTAGCAGTGATATGGCTATTGGTCAATACGTCGCACAACGTGCTGGTATCGGCATTAACGCAGGCAGAATTCGTGGCATCAATTCTAAAATTAGAGGTGGAGAGGTACAGCACACAGGTGTTATCCCCTTCCTTAAAAAGTTTGAATCAACTGTACGATGCTGCACACAAAACGGTATCCGAGGTGGTTCTGCTACAGTTCACTTTCCTATCTGGCATCAAGAGATAGAAGACATCCTAGTTCTTAAGAACAATAAGGGTACAGAAGACAATCGAGTGAGGAAACTTGACTACTCAATCCAAATTTCAAAACTTTTCTACGAACGTTTCATTGCGAATGGAGAGATTAGCTTATTCTCACCGCATGACGTACCAGGTTTGTATGATGCTTTTGGTACTGATTCATTTGACGATTGCTATGTGGGCTATGAATCAGACGAGTCTATTCCGAGAAAGACTATCGGCGCACAAGAACTCTTCCTTGATCTACTAAAAGAGAGAGCAGAGACAGGTCGTATTTACATCATGAATATCGACCACTGCAATAGTCATTCCTCCTTCAAGGACAAGGTGAATATGAGTAACCTCTGTCAGGAGATCACTCTACCTACAGATCCTATCAATCACATTGATGGTAACGGTGAGATTGCTCTTTGTATTCTGTCTGCTATTAACGTAGGCAAACTTAAGTCTATTGACGAACTGGATGAACTTTGTGATCTTGCTGTTCGTGGTCTGGATGCTCTGATTGATTATCAGTCCTATCCTGTCAAAGCAGCAGAGGTTAGTACAAAGAATCGTCGCTCTTTGGGTATTGGTTACATCGGTCTTGCACACTACCTTGCTAAGAATGGTGCCAAGTACGATTCACAGAAGGCATATGACCTGGTTCATAAACTCTCTGAGAGGTTCCAATATGCCCTCCTATCAGCGTCTAATCGTATGTCTATGGAGAAGGGTCCTTGCGGTTATTTTGGCAAAACTAAGTACGTTGATGGAATATTGCCAATCGATACATATAAGAACGAAGTTGATGAGATTGTACCAAATGACTTACAGTGTGATTGGGAATATCTTAGAGGTCGGATCAAAGAGTACGGTCTTAGGAACTCAACACTGTCCGCACAAATGCCTTCAGAAAGCAGTTCCGTTGTGTCAAATGCAACCAATGGAATCGAACCTCCTAGAGCATACCTGTCCATTAAAAAGTCAAAGAAAGGGCCTCTTAAGCAGATTGTTCCCCAGTACAATACCCTGAAGAATAATTACACTTTGCTCTGGGACATGCATAATAACGATGGTTACATCAAAGTTACTGCTGTAATTCAAAAGTTCTTTGACCAGGCAATTTCTGGCAACTGGAGTTATAATCCAGAGAACTACCCTGATAATGAAGTACCTGTTTCTGTTATGGCAAACGATCTTCTTACTACTTACAAGTATGGATGGAAGACTTCTTATTATCAGAACACATACGATGCTAAAAAAGATGGTGATGAAGAACCAACACAACAAAATGTTGATGCACTAATAGACGAAATACTTACCACCGAGGAAGATGACTGCGAATCCTGTAAGATCTGAAGTAAACCGAATGACCGTATTCAATAGCAACAAAGTAGATACTAAAAAGCAACCAATGTTTTTTGGACAACCTCTGGGAGTTCAGAGGTATGACTCATTCAAATATCCTGTATTTGATAAACTGACTCAGCAACAACTGGGTTATTTTTGGAGACCAGAAGAAGTTTCGCTACAGAAAGATCGTGCAGATTATCAAACTCTATCGGCAGAGCAGAAACACATCTTCACTAGTAACCTTAAATACCAGATCATGCTGGATTCTGTACAAGGGCGTGGTCCTGGGATGGCTTTTATCCCTTATTGTTCATTACCCGAACTTGAGTCTGCAATGACTGTATGGGAGTTTATGGAGATGATTCACAGTCGCTCCTACACTTACATCATCAAGAATGTTTATTCAGATCCCACTGAATTGTTTGATACTATCTTGGATGATGAAAAGATTCTTGATCGTGCCTCTTCTGTCACGCAATCTTATGATGACTTTATTGAACATGCTCACCAGTATGATACAAGTAGCATGTGGGAACTGGCAAAGGATGGTCACTATGCAGGACAGTTTGATAGAATTGAACTCAAACGCAAACTCTATCGTGCAGTTGCTAACGTGAATATCCTAGAGGGTATTCGATTCTATGTGTCATTCGCATGTAGTTTTGCTTTTGGTGAGAACAAACTCATGGAAGGTAGTGCAAAAATCCTTTCTTTAATTGCTCGTGATGAGTCGCAACACCTTGTGCTCACTCAGAATATCATGAATAAGTGGAAAGAAGGTGACGATCCTGAGATGCAAGTCATTGCTAAAGAGGAACAATCCTATGTGACTGAAATGTTTAAGCGTACAGTCAATGAGGAAAAGTTATGGGCAGACTATTTGTTTAAGAACGGTTCTATGATTGGTCTTAATGAACGCCTGCTGTATAATTACGTTGAGTGGATTGCTAATCGTCGTATGAAAGCAATTGGTTTGACTCCTGTATTCGATATCCCCGCTAAGAACAACCCACTGCCATGGACTGAGCACTGGTTGAACTCTAAGGGGCAGCAGAACGCCCCACAGGAGACGGAGATCGAATCCTATGTGGTCGGTGGTATCAAACAAGATGTCAAAGCCAATTCGTTCGCAGGATTCGCCCTGTAAAATAAAATCAAAAACTGTATCACCTTGAACTACCAGATAAAATGATCTATGCTATAAATAGTATTGTGATGAATTCATCACATCTTACGTTCATCCCTTCGGGGACGCAAGTAAGTCGCGGAACGGAGCGTTCATCCCATGATTGAAATATTATTCTATTCATCGCTCACATGTGCTCAAGCTGATGCAGTTATGCTTCGGATGAGAACAAGCGAGAATATTCCCCCTGAATATAAGGTGGAATTGATTGAGGTCATGAAGGAATCAACACCTGATTGCTACCCCTGGGACGCAAACGACTGAAGGAACGGGGTCTAACCACCTCACTTTCAGGAGTAATAACATGAATACACTGCAAATGGTCAAGAAGCAGATCAACAAGGCATCTGCATTACATAACGCACAAATTAGTCACACCTCATACCGTGGTGTTGAGTATAATACCCGTTGTGTAGAGTCTAAAGAAACTCACGGCACATTCTGCTATCGCGGTCGTACTTACAGCAAGTAATTTATTATTTGCATACGAACACAAAGCACCTCTAGGGGTGCTTTTTTGGTATAATAAATACTGACAACCTATACAGGAGAGTCATGAAACTTTTTCTGGACTGTTCTGACCCAGAGTTAATTGCCTCTGCATTTGAGACTGGACTAATCGATGGAGTTACAACAAACCCCAGTCTAATGTTGAAAGCAGGAGAAGATCCTAAGCACATTATCAAAGAAATCTCAGCAATCTTTCCGTGGGATGCATCAATTTCTGCAGAAGTTGTTGGTGATACTGCTGAAGAGATGCTTGATATGGCGCAAGAGTACCTGGAGATCGGACCAAATATTACTATCAAAGTTCCATGCACAGTTGAAGGACTGAAAGCATGTAAAGAACTGGCAGATGACGATGTGTATGTAAATGTAACACTCATCTTTAGTACAGCACAAGCAATTCTTGCTGCAAAAGCAGGAGCAAGATATGTTTCGCCATTCGTTGGTAGAGTATTTGACCAGCATTGGAATGGAATCTATTTAATTGAACAGATTGCAGATGTATTTGCAACTCATCAGGTCAAAACTGAAATCCTTGCAGCATCTATCAGAGATCCTATTCAAGTAACAGATGCCTTTAAAGTGGGTGCTGATATTTGTACAATCCCACTACCCATGTTCTATCAACTTTACAAGCATGTTCTTACCGACAAAGGTCTAGAACAGTTTGATAAAGATTGGACAGCACTACAAGAGAAAATCTAATGCCTAGGTCACAAATGTTGAAAGTTGATATGGAAGCTCGTCTTTACAAATTAAAGACTGAGTTGTATGAAATGGAAAACCATAAAGGTAAAACTGGGCAATGGTGTGATGGTGCTCATCATGCATACAATGAAGTTCTAAAAGTCTTACAAGAATATCGAGTATGAATAAAAACCATTTAAAAGTTCTGATTAACGATCTGGAGATTGTTCTACACGAACTCAAGTCAGAAGTTTATTCAGATACAGAATCCTACCTAGATAGTGAGATTCGACAAAGAGTACAAACTTACGATGACGACGGAGAAATCGATTGATGAAAATGAAATTGAATATGAAAACCCCTGGATTTATGATGGACAACCTTTTCTATCTAAGGACATTGACGATCATTATGGGTTTGTCTATTGCATTACAAATAGTCTCACTGGGAAAAGATACATTGGGCGAAAGTACTTCCACCAATTACGAAAGCCTAGAACTGGAGGCAGGCGAGTTAAGAGTGAGAGCGACTGGAAACGATACTACGGAAGTTCTGCTGAACTTACTGAAGAACGCAAACGGTTCGGGAATCTTGCCTATAGGCGGGATATAATTAGCCTACATAAAACCAAGGGACTCACAAACTTTGAAGAGACCCGACAATTATTTCTCAATAATGTACTTACGGAGGCATTTGAAGATGGCACACCAGCATTTTACAACTCAAACATCCTTGGTCGGTACATGCGTAAAGACTATTTCAAAACTGGCACACCTGCCGCTTGACGCTCTCTGAGTCATCTGCTATAATTATGAGGTAGTCAAGAGAGTTCTCCAATGATCACAGAGTTTTACGAAGAACTGAGCAATGAAGACGCACTGTTCGACTTGTTTGTCGATCAGTTGCATCATTTTGCTGAATTGGAATTGGATGACATGACGACTACCATTGGGTCAGTAGCTCAGATGGATAGAGCAACTGCCTTCTAAGCAGTCGGCCACAGGTTCGAGTCCTGTCTGACCCGTTGCCCTTCGGGGCATACGGTCTATAGAGGAAAGTATATGACTACAGCACAGAAGTTTTCTTCCTGTCTCGAAATTCTTTACGAATCCGTTGACAGACAAGTGACCCTCGACATCGAGTATCCTGTCATTTATAACCAGGTACTGAAATTCTACGAGGAGAAAGGTGTCGATTTCTATGGTAATGTAGATGAGGATTATGATATCCTCCTAACTAAACTTGAACAAGACCTATTTTATTATGACTCCAGTGAAAAATCTTCCTAAAGTTCTTCTTGAACGCTCACCATATCGGTATGTCTCTGTTGGGGATCTCGAAAACGGGTTCCCCGACTACAGAATTCAAAAGTTTGATGAGTGGTCCAAGCGTTACAAAGACATGTATCTCTGTGACAATGGTATGCAAATCAGTCTTGCTATGGAAGACTTTGAATACACCAAATGGTTAGATCCTGCAGGTGTTCCCTGTTACGTTCGTGACTCAGTAAAACTATGAATTCTTATCAAAAAGCAATCAAAGCACTCGAAGAATGCGTCAAAGACGCTATGGAAAATGATGTTGATCCTGGTCTTCAGATGGAGATCTGGCGTCACTATCAAGGTGTAAAAGCAATCCAACGCCAACTTCCCAAAGAGAATAACCTCTCTTTTAAGTTGGATGGTATTGATCGTGTGATGGAAATGTATGACACTAATTATCCTAATCAAGCAGCACAACCTGTTGATGTTGGACTAGGAGGATTTGGTCAGGATGTGATTACATTCTCATAGTCTTTGCCAATAGACTCTAAACTAGATGGTTTTTTGACTGGATGACAGTCGCATATAGATCACAAGTTTCTTTATTATTGCTTTAAAATAAAGTGGCGTGCATGACAAGACCCAAAGGACTCATCACGAGTCCTTTTTCATGTTATTTGATATACTAATCGATCATATGACTTGACAAAACTTAATCTTTCCTATATAATTAGGATATAAATCTTTACAAAAGGAAATGACTGTAACAACTAACGAGCAAGGACAACAAAACTTGTTTGCTAAAGAACCCACTATGTACATGTCAAAGGAATCCCTTGACAGGTATGGCATTGAGACTTATGCTGAAAGAGCAGAAAAACTCAACGGTCGTACCGCTATGCTCGGATTTGTTGCAGCAGTTATTTCTTATGCGACTACTGGCAGTGTATTTTTCTTTGGTGCCTTCGGCATCTAATCAATTCAACTCTATTTAAGGACAAAACAATGAACGAAAACGCAGAACGCATCAACGGTTGGGCAGCAATGATTGGAGTCATTGCAGCAATGGGTGCTTACGCATCTACAGGACAAATCATTCCTGGTATTTGGTGATAAATACATTTTTCGGGAGAGATCATTGACTAACCCAAATGCCCTCTACGAAGATATGGAAACTTTGAATATGCTTTATGAAGAACTCTGTTGGTCTCATGAGGAAGAACTTGAATTCAAAGCAGACTATGAGAACAATCGCATTATCATACAAATAAAAAGTGACTAAATAAAAGCATATCGTCGTCGCAGACAACGGGGTAACTGGCACAATCCAGTTGACGCCCCGTTTTTTATGTGTTATTATAAGGGAGTTCAAATGAGAAAGATGATTTTACCAACACTAGTGATGAGTGCAGCAGTATCTCTGGCAGCAGTACCATCATTCCTAATGACCCTTCCAGAAGCACCACCTCTTCCCGAGGAAGTTGCCGAGGTAGTGCCAGAACCTTCATGGCAGTGTCCTACTTGCTCTGTTGAAGAGCAGTATGTTCTAAAAGAACTACAAGAGCATACTAAAATTTCTGATAAGAATGCTCTCGCTACGCTGATGGGAAACATCAAGCAAGAAAGCAAGTTCATTCCTAACATCTGTGAGGGTGGTGCTCGTGTCTCTTATGAGAATTGCCTTAGTGGTGGGTATGGATTGATCCAATGGACCAGCATCGGACGCTACAAGGGTCTTGGCAATTTCTGTGCTAGGTACTCTTGTGATCCATCTTCACTTGAAGGTCAGGTTCGCTGGATGATCAACGAACCAATTTTTCAACGTGCTCTTCCTGACTTTGAAGGTAGTGGTCAGACCATTTCTCAGTATATGGTTCCTGCTTACTACTGGTTGGGATGGGGCATCAAAGGTAATCGTGAGGTTTATGCCTGGGATTACCATGACAAATTTACTTGGGTATAATTGCTCAACTTTTGGGGATTGACGAAAAATCGATCTCCTGCTATAATAAATAGGTCAGCAAGTTAAGGAACCAACACATTTCTTAACGCTTCTTAACACCCCGCAAACCAAGACCTATAGGGTGTATAAACACGTCTTTCATATCCCAGACTTAGGGTGTCTGGGAAATAGTAACTCCACCATTCCCTGATGGTCTTACTTTTTTGTTCAAAACAATGGCTACAACTCTTTCAAGACAACAAACAACCTCGCCGTGGAATGATTTCTGCGAGTGGGTTACTTCTACCAACAATCGTCTGTATGTCGGTTGGTTCGGTGTTCTGATGATCCCAACTCTGTTGGCGGCAACCATCTGTTTCATTGTTGCTTTCGTAGCAGCACCTCCCGTCGATATCGATGGTATCCGTGAGCCCGTAGCTGGTTCACTCATGTATGGAAACAACATCATCTCTGGTGCAGTTGTCCCATCCTCCAACGCAATTGGTCTTCACTTCTACCCCATCTGGGAAGCTGCCTCACTCGATGAGTGGCTTTACAATGGCGGTCCTTTCCAACTGGTAGTATTCCACTTCCTTATCGGCATCTATGCCTATATGGGACGTGAGTGGGAACTCTCTTACCGTTTAGGTATGCGTCCATGGATCTGTGTTGCCTACTCGGCACCAGTCGCTGCTGCGAGTGCAGTATTCCTCGTATATCCTTTCGGTCAAGGTTCATTCTCCGATGCTATGCCTCTTGGTATCTCTGGTACTTTTAACTACATGCTTGTATTCCAAGCAGAACACAACATCCTTATGCACCCGTTCCATATGCTCGGTGTTGCTGGGGTATTCGGTGGATCTCTTTTCTCTGCTATGCATGGAAGTCTCGTTACTTCCTCACTTGTTCGTGAAACAACTGAAACAGAGTCACAGAACTATGGTTATAAGTTCGGTCAAGAAGAAGAGACATACAACATCGTCGCAGCCCATGGTTACTTCGGTCGTTTGATCTTCCAATACGCATCATTCAACAACAGCAGAAGTCTTCACTTCTTCCTCGCCGCATGGCCTGTTGTCGGCATCTGGTTCACTGCACTGGGCGTAAGCACCATGGCATTCAACCTCAACGGTTTCAACTTCAACCAGTCCATCCTTGATGGTCAGGGTCGTGTGTTGAACACCTGGGCAGATGTCCTGAACCGCGCTGGTCTGGGTATGGAAGTTATGCATGAGCGTAACGCACACAACTTCCCACTCGATCTTGCTGCTGCAGAATCAACACCTGTTGCACTTCTCGCACCTTCCATCGGTTGATAATTATACAATCCATGGTATAATAAAGGGACCCTACGGGGTCCTTATTTTTTCAACATTATTATTAAGTTTTATGTCTTTCGCTATTACTCTACAAACTCCTGAGGGAGAAACAGTTGTCCAGTGTGAAGAGGATCAATACATTCTAGACGCAGCAGAAGAGGCAGGAGTTGATATTAATTACTCTTGTCGTGCTGGTGCTTGCTCCTCATGTGCAGGTAAAATTGTATCTGGAACTGTTGATCAGAGTGATCAGTCATTCCTAGACGATGATCAGATTGCAGCAGGATTTGTTCTTACGTGTGTAGCATATCCAACATCTGATTGTGTTGTTGTTACTGATCAAGAGGAGAACCTTTACTGATGGAAACTTCTATTGCTGAACTTCTGACTTACTACGTGATTGGTGGTGCTCTTATCATCGGTCCTCCTGCCATCTTCCTCATCATTGCTATGATGGGTGCTATTCAAAACACCAAGGGACGTATGGTAGGTTATAAAGATCATAAAACTTATGGCGATTCATCCATCTACGAGAATACACCCAGTGATCAATCAAAATTCTTCCTGGAAATTGGCTGAGATAGTCATGGACACTTGGCCCCAACTCTATTGGTTAAAAGATTTTAAAAAAATAAACAAGGACACAAAAAATGACGACAAGCACACTAAGTCCTCCGAAGAGGGGATGGTTTGACATACTCGACGACTGGCTTAAACGGGATCGTTTCGTTTTTGTTGGCTGGTCTGGACTTCTTCTTCTACCCACTGCTTATCTTGCTATTGGCGGTTGGCTTACTGGCACGACTTTCGCTACGAGCTGGTATACACATGGACTCGCTACTTCCTATCTTGAGGGTGCAAACTTTCTTACAGCGGCAGTTAGCACTCCAGCTGACGCTATGGCTCATTCTCTTCTGCTTCTCTGGGGTCCTGAGGCTCAAGGGGATTTCGTCAGGTGGATCCAACTTGGGGGACTCTGGAATTTTGTGGCACTCCATGGTGCCTTCGCCCTAATTGGTTTCATGCTTCGCCAGTTTGAACTGTCACGTCTCATCGGTATCCGTCCCTACAATGCTATTGCGTTCTCTGGTCCTATTGCTGTTTTTGTCAGCGTCTTCCTTATCTACCCATTGGGTCAGTCCAGTTGGTTTTTCGCTCCGTCCTTTGGGGTGGCCGCAATATTCAGGTTCCTACTCTTCCTACAAGGGTTCCACAACTGGACACTAAACCCCTTCCATATGATGGGAGTTGCTGGTAT
>Ga0209557_1001385_pt1 | contig 13430 bp, 20 predicted proteins | sample SaaInlV_120m_DNA_4_FD_184672 | JGI IMG/M metagenome (GOLD analysis project Ga0209557, IMG submission 184672) | Marine microbial communities from expanding oxygen minimum zones in the Saanich Inlet - Saanich Inlet SI074_LV_10m_DNA (SPAdes) (version 2) | ecosystem: Environmental > Aquatic > Marine...
TATCCTGAGGATGGTAAGGAGCGAGCTATAAAAAATTTCATTGATGAACTCATACCCGACAAAGAGTTCCTCGAGTTTAACGGGAAATATACCGTAGATGGGTCTTTGCTCACACCTCCACGCCCCAATCTCCTTAATCAATACCTTCCCTCCTTCAAGACTATTTTGACTCACCCATTCTTAACTGGTGCGGACAGACCAAATGGATCAAAGACTCTCGATGAAACTCTCAAAATGATCGCCCCTAAGCCTAAGCCTAAGCCTAAGCCTAAGACTCTTCCCAATGTCAAGACTAAGACGCCCAGTCCCAAACTTTCAACAGCTGAAAGGAAAGAGAAGATTAAAAGGTTTGCAGCTATACTTGCGGCTAATAAAGCTAAATCCAAAGCCGGTCCAGCTCGAAGGAGGACGGGTCCAGTTCCTAAAATTCAGACGGTCGCACCCAAGGCTAAGACCCCCACACCAAAGAAGGAAGTTAATAGGTACATTAATAAGTTCGTAAATAAACTAGATAAAGATGGAGTCAATGCACTCAAAAAGAAGATTTGTCAACCTTAAAAACCCTCTTCGTACCCTCATCAATTTCAGAGAGTATCTTAAACTTTGGCGTTTTGGTGAGCTTCACCCCATCCTTAGTGACGAATGATTTCATCCGTTCAACTTCACCACGGGGCATTTTCCTGGTGTATTTGAGCGTGACATTTTTGTTTCCCATAGAAAGTACAGTTGATGGCATTTTAATATTTACCTATAATAAAATATGTTTGCTCTCATCCTCCTCGCGATCATTGATGTCATAATTCTCATGCAAACTAGTCAGGCGCCCGTAGAGGACGGCAAGAAGTGGGCTGTTTTCGGGACCATGGGTTGCGGTTGGACTCGGAAGCAGTTAGACTACATGAAGAAAAATGGGAAACCCCACACCTTTGTCGATTGCGACAAGGAAGACTGTAAGGGGATGAATGGCTACCCCACCCTGGTGAGCCCTGAAGGTGAAAAGACCGTTGGGTACAGTGAAGTTTAAATACCACGGACGACGGCCAGACCGAGGGAGAGTGTGAAGGCATCAAGCATGGTGTTGATGGGCTTGAGCACGGTGATATGCTTCACGAGGGAACGGTTCCACACGAGGCGAAGGAGGAAGGTGCTAATCAGCACGACGAGTACGAACATGAGAAACTCGGTGAGCGCATCGGATCTGGTTTCAGCTTTGGTAACTTCCTGAATCATTTATTACATGTGGATATTTTTTTCTGTATCAATTACAAATGAAGGGACCACCTCTCAGTGGTTCTGAAAGTAAATTTACAAATAGAAGGTGGGGGACCAAGACTGGCATTGGGAATAATAACTGTTACGCCTACGCCGTGGGTGACTATGAGGCATACAGGTGGCAAAAGTCCATTCCTGGGGATCGTTCTGGACTTTCTAATGGTAATCACAACTACACCCACTGTACGGGTCTCCCAAACCGCGTCGTATCAGACAACCCAAAGAAGATTTACAAGGCTGGACCGACTGAAAAGTGTAAAAAGGGGTACTACAAGGTGATGATGTTTGTGTCCCCTGGCAGGCCCACCAATTACATCCGTCAAGGTGACTTTCATTTTTACAAGCAGCATGGTGTCGTAGAATACAAAGTGAAGCCGGGGGATACTATCGGGTCTGTGGCAAAATTCTTTAACATTCCTGAATCACGGATAAAGCGGGCTGGTACATTCAGGGTTGGTAAGCAAATTGTCTTTAGGACGAACGTATTCAGTCACAAGCGTGGATGGGCAACTGGACCACTTCTGGCTGATGCGAAGGGAAAGGTCATCAAAGATCCTCGAAAAGCTTCCCGAAACTATCCAGGTCTAAACTATGAAAGGTATTGTAGCTCATTCTGTGTCAAAAATAGAGGAATCAAAGTCGGCAAGACTCACCCCAAAGTCGGTAAGAATGCTGTCTAAATCTAACATATCATGAACGTCAAAGTTTAAATCAAATAGATCCATCACACTGAAAATAGATTCATCATTCAATGACACAGAGTTTGAAGCTGCTGTGTAATTGTTCTGAATCGAAACGACAATCTTAAACTGGGAAGCATCGAATACCTTTCTACACGTGGGGCACGTGTTCTTACCTCTTTTTGTCCATTCCTGTAGACAGTGGGAATGAAACACATGTCCGCAACGAATCGGCGGATTACTCCTCGTCGCCTTGACTTCATTGAGACATATGGAACATGTCGACATTCTATAGGAAGGTTCTAAAGTTTTTTTCGTGATTTCTCTCAGTAAATACCCGAAACTTTGAGAAGGGGTTTGTCACAGGTTATGCAGTTTCCCTTACCCTGCTCCTCCTGTACCTTGGACATGAGTTCCGGACCCTGCTTTTGGAGAAGCTGGCGGTACGAGTAGTTGTCCTCGAAAGAGATACCGTTTTGTTTCATCACATAATTATTAAAAAGTTGCGCAGATGTATTCACGGTGAAGCATCGACCATCGGCCATACCAAGTCGCTGAGACATATTGTTACTATCTAATTAGAAATTAATTTGTCTATTGGTAATTGTTTTCATCCAAGATTCAAATCCCTTCTCTCTGAGTTTCTCGACGAATGGATCACACCTGTATCCCAAATAAATGTCAAAGACATCGGTTTCCTCTGTGCGTGAGACCCGAATCTCGGGATTCTCGTTGATGTGCTGGTTGATGATATTGTAGGCGAAAGCAATCTCCTTCAGGGTCTCTGCACCGGTGATGATGATCTTTCCAGTACTGAAGATACTGCATGTGATCTCTTTCATCTCATGGGCTGGTTTGAATTTGATCTTAACCGCCGAATACCTATCTGGTTCAAATGATACTTTGAAGATATCATTGTATCGCTCGAACCAATCCGCAACCTTTAACAGGTTAATGTTGTAGTTGAGACTGAAGTTGGAGTTGATCATGACCACCCGAAAAGAATTCTCCGAGACTTCGATTTCCAAATCCAAAAAGACTTTGAAAATATGAACGATCTGGGTGATGATGCGTTTGCAGTCGAAGAGGTCACAGCACCCGGCTACCTGGATGCTCCCATTTGGGAACACCTTGACAGACTTGGTACTGTAGGTATCATGGTAGGTGAGAGTCACCTGGTTGTAGAAGGTTGTGGGTTTGAGCTTCCATTCGAAACCGTCGATTGTGGTTCCCTTGCGTCGCATCTTGTACGACCCAACTTCTTCAAACTTGCTGCGAAGACGCTTTATGTCAATTTCCTTCTCAAATCTTGAGACCATCGTGATTGTCGTAATCTTCACCCAAGAGGGTCTGGTCTCGTCGGGTAGAGCCTTTCGCATCTCATCGAGGGTGAGGAGATACGAAAAACTGTTATTGGCGATTGATGAATACATTTTGACTTATTTTTCTGTACTTTGATGGGATCACTTAGGCGTTCGTTTAGGGAATTATGTATTCCACCACGGTTGGAGTGGGTTTATCTTTATTAGCACCCTTCGATGTGGACAAAACTTCGGTACCATTCTCCTTAATCGTCCATCCCGGGACGTACTTGGGTCTGAAATAATCAATGGTGAATTTTGAAACCTTCGAGGGCATGGTGATAGTGAACACCTTGTCTCCAACTTCACCTTGACCCTCTTTCCAAGCAGACCAAGTAAGGTCTTTCATGTGTGGGTCGTCTGCTGGTTCGGGGTCATTAATCCCATAATTGTCTCCCTCACATTCATATTTACCCGCTTTACTGTTGCACTTAGCGTGTTTGGGTTCCTGGTTTATTTCAAGCTGTTCACTCGACACCCTGACACCATCAGCCTCAATATCGGTGATGTGGATGTTAAAGTCATTATGTGTTCTTTGTCGTTCAGTTTCTTCCTTGACAATGAATTCATATACAAAATTTTCACTGTTATCATAGATGAATACTTCCTCTTCCTCTTCCTCTTCCTCTTCCTTTGGAACTACACATGACTTACCATCATACACGTAACCCCCTTTACATTTAATGAACACACATTTTCCCTTGTCATCAATCTCGTATTCGGCATTTGGGTCTTCACCTTTGCACTCGTCACCCTCTACTGGCCTGGTAAATACCCAAACAGCTCCACCAAGTGCCAAAAAAACACTTGACATTATCAATAGTACGAGAATGAGCACAACTTCGTCCATATACAGTACTTAGAGAGAAAAATTTAAATAAAGGTAATGACCTCCTTTATCAAGTCTGCGAAATCTATACACGACGTGGAATCAGATCTCGCTTATGTTGAAATTACATATGAACGATACAAGAAGGGTAAGGGTTACGCAACCTATACCGACTATATTAACACCGAACCCCTGGCGGATTGGGTGTATCTGGAATCTTCCAAGCAATCGATTCCCTATGAAAAGTTTCTAGATACGATGGTCAAGAAGACGTTAGAGGTGAGGCAGCGCATGGCTGAACTTATTTTCGACAATGTCCTCGCGTATGAACAAACCGAAAGAACGTGGGTTCGCATTGCCCACGCTATGAAGATTCTGGATCCAACGTTCCAACCACCCCGTGTAAATATGGAGAGTGCTTGGCAGGTGGAATGTGTTAGAATGATGTGTAAGTATTACATACCCCACGCTATTCAAAGTTGTACGAAGAGGTCCCGACTTGAATATTTCTTCAACGTCTTACGTATAATAGAACTAGAGTGAGGATGAGAATGACCAAAAAAATCCAAAAATAGGGAATACGCTTGTTTGAAACGCCGACAACAACTGATTGTTGCTCGCTTTTCGTGTTCGTGTTCGTGAAACCACAATCGATATTGCGGTGAGGGCGTACCTTCTTTCTCATGACACGTGGCTCCGTCTGATCTTCACAAAGACCAGTACTGCAGAAGACACTCTTCTCTACAACCCCCAAATCGCTGACTTTCTTGACTTCGATAAAATCTGCAAAATTACCCGTCTGTCGCACACCCCCTGGAAGGGAGAAATCGTGTGTGACAAATGGATTTACGTCATTGATGGCGTCGTCATCGCTGAGCATAAACTTACTCATCACTGTTATTACTACTTCAGATTATATTTTTTAGTCTGCACTTTAGACCGATGTTCTTCCCACATCTTATCTAGGTCTATATTCAACATGTGTGCCAGTTGGAAGAGATAACTGAATACATCTCCCATCTCCATCATGACATCGGTGCCCCGGTCCTTCTTGAGGTTCATCTTCTTGTATGTATTTTTGTGCTGACGAATGGCTGAAGCGAGCTCACCAAATTCTTCCGTCAAGAGGAGCCACACTGTATCTATACCCGCTCGATCCCACCCCTTTGATTTACATACTTTCTCAGTTTCAGTTTTGTAATAGTTTAGATTCATAACTTACTACTTACTGGGTTGTAATCTTTAATTGATTCCAATTTTATCATTAAAATCCATTTTTTTGCCAACCGTGCTCGTATTCATGGGTTGGTCCAGGGGAACACTTATGGTGTCAATGTCACGATTATAAGCGATGAATTGGGAAACACCGGTTTGAATTTGGGACATGGCGGTGGTGATCACACGGATATTAATCTTCTTGACCTGCTCCTTGACATCCTCGTAGTGATCACCAGAGTTGTTGATGAAGACGGCGCGCATGATACCGTACAAGTCGTCGGGATTCTGGTAGTCGATGGCGATACCAGTCTTATTCTTGAACGCCTGCCGGATGCCACGCTGAATCAGATTTTTGTTGAAATCGGAAAAGAATAGGGTGTTCAGTGGAGTCTCACACTGCTGAAGGGAATCGAGGTGGAGGTTATCACACATATAGTGTACTCGCCGAAAAAAATTATATGTAGATAGTAAATGGTGAACTTCGCTGACTTTGATGAAATCTACGCCAACAAGCCACCAACTTCCGAACAAATTCCATGCAGCCCCCCAGCCTGCTTCGTTGGATCCTACCCCCCTGTGAGCAAGGCGGGTGAGGAGGGTCCCTTCTTTGTGAATACCTACCTGCTCCAATCCGACCGTAAATTTGAAACGTTCGGGACCGTTGCGGTGAGGAGTAAAGACCTCGAGTGCAAGAAATAAGTTAAAAATAAAAGTAGAATGAAATATATATGAGGGTCATTAAACGCTCAGGTCGTATTGAGGAAATGAAATTTGATAACGTCACCAATAGGATCAAGAACTTAACGTATGGACTCTCGGAAAATTGTGATTCCTCCAAGGTTGCACAGCAGGTATTCTCTTCGATGTATGATAACATCACCGCGCAGGAAATTGACATACTTTCCGCTGAAATTTGTGTTGGTATGATCACCGCCGACCCTGACTATGAAATTCTAGCCACCCGTATCATCGCCAGTAACATTCACAAGGTGTGCCCCAATAATGTTCATCTCGCCATGAAGAAACTCCATAAAGCGGGTGTCGTTACCGATGAGGTTGTGGAGGTTGCCCAACAGCTCAAGGGGGCAATTGACACCGACCGCGATTTCGACTTTGGATACTTCGGTCTGAAGACCCTCGAGAAGAGTTACCTCCAACGCGTCGATGGGAAGTTGATCGAGACACCACAGTATATGTTCATGAGGGTTTCCATCGGTATTCATGGGAGGGACATCCCATCTGTTCTCGACACCTACGACAAGATGTCCCGAGGACTCTTCATTCACGCCACCCCCACACTCTTCAACGCTGGGACGCCCCGACCACAAATGTCGAGTTGCTTCCTCATCGCAAATAAGGGAGATAGCATCGATGGAATTTACGGGACCCTCACAGAATGTGCCCAAATCTCCAAATGGGCTGGGGGTATCGGGATGCATATCCACGATATTCGGGGGAACAAGTCGAAGATTCGTGGCACCAACGGACAATCGGATGGTATCATCCCCATGCTCAGGGTTTTCAACGCAACCGCGCGCTACGTGAATCAAGCCGGTCGTCGGAAGGGGTCGATCGCAGTCTATATTGAACCGTGGCACGCCGACATCATGGAATTCCTCGAACTCCGTCTCAACCAAGGTGACGAGGAGGCGAGGTGCCGCGACCTCTTCTCAGCCCTCTGGATCCCCGACCTCTTCATGAAGAGGGTCGAGGAGGGGGGAAACTGGTCCCTCTTCTGCCCAGACACGGCTAAGGGTCTCTCTGACTGCTACGGTCAGGAGTTTGAAGAGTTGTACCTAAAGTATGAGGAGGAGGGTCTCGCCAATACGACCCTCCCCGCAGCCGATGTATGGAAGGCTATTCTCAAGTCCCAAACGGAGACTGGCACCCCCTATATGCTCTACAAGGATGCGTGCAACTCTAAGTCGAACCAGAAGAATTTGGGTGTCATCAAGAGCTCCAATCTATGTACTGAAATTATAGAGCACACAGACAAAGATGAAACGGCTGTGTGTAACCTGGCCTCCATCGCCCTCCCCAAGTATGTCAATAAGGAAACAAAGACCTTCGACTACGATAAACTCCATGAGGTCACGAAGACTGTCACAAAGAACCTGAATCGGGTCATCGACCGTAATTTCTACCCCGTGGAGACTGCAAGGCGTTCCAACATGAGACATCGTCCCATCGGTTTGGGTGTCCAGGGTCTCGCGGATGTTTTCATCCTCTGTGGTCTCCCCTTCGATTGCGAAGAATCTCGTCTCATGAATGCACACATCTTTGAGACTATGTACCATGCCGCTCTCGAGGCATCCTCGGAGCTGGCGGAGGTTGATGGATCCTACGAGAGCTTCGAGGGATCCCCCACGTCCCAAGGTCTTCTCCAACCAGACATGTGGGAGGGCGACACCAAGTTCAGTGGGCGCTACGACTGGGATGCTATGAGGGAGCGTGTGAAGACTAAGGGACTGAGGAACAGTCTTCTCATGGCACCGATGCCCACCGCCTCCACGGCTCAAATATTGGGCAACAATGAATGCTTTGAGCCCTACACGACCAACATCTATCTGCGGCGTACCCTAGCTGGGGAGTTCGTGGTGGTCAATAAACACCTCGTTGATGATCTCAAGAGGGTTGGTCTCTGGTCCAAGGAGATGAAGGACCTCATGGTCAAGGCGGGTGGATCCGTTCAAAACATCGTCGATATCCCTGAGGACATCAAGAAACTCTACAAGACTGTATGGGAAATCAGTCAAAAGTGTATCATCGATATGGCGGCTGACCGTGGTCGTTTCATCGACCAATCACAATCCATGAACCTCTTCATGGAGAGTCCAACGATGTCTAAACTTTCCTCGATGCACATGTACGCATGGAAGGCTGGTCTAAAGACGGGGATGTATTATCTCCGATCCAAGGCGAAGGCTCGACCAATCCAATTTAGTCTAGAGCCGGATTGTGTGGCGTGTTCAGCTTAAAGTTTTGAAACGTGTGAGATGTAGAAAGACATGGACAAGGCTATCGAAAATCTTCAAATCAATGAATATAATAATCGGAAAATTGTCATCTCTACCAAACAGGGAACCCCCCTTCGGGTGCAACTTCCCCGTATGTATATGCCCTTCGGTGTTTCGGGTTTCACCCCCGAGGTTGGAGCCACCAAGTACAACATTGACTTTGCCGTGAAGGGATACGACGAGGAAGGGAGCTACATAAAAAACTTTTACGACTCGTTGAAAGAACTCGAGGATAAAATCATCGGCGCTGTGGTGGAACAAAGTGAGGTCATCTTTGGAAAACCCATGTCCAAGGAGGAGCTGTCCCCCATGTTTAATTCAAACATCAAGGAATCTGCGGGTCGCGAACCAAAGTTTCGCATCAAAGTCGATACGAACGTGGAAGATCAGATCAAGGCGTCTGTTTTTGACGCAGACAAAAATCCAAAAAAAGATGAAGTAACTAACGGACTCTATGCAAGAAATTCGGGACATGCCATCGTTGAACTCAACAGTGTGTATTTCTTGAACAAAATGTTCGGTTGTACTTGGAAACTTCATCAGCTCGTTGTATATGAGCCACAAAATCTCAAGGGATTTCAATTTATTATTTAGAATTATTCAACAGTAAAATACTATAAATAGCCTGAGCCTCCTTAAGAAGCTTACCCTGTATCCTGGTAAATTTCTTTAGGTCCATGCCTAACTTAATCTTTGCTACTTTGACGGATTCTTCCCACTTGGAGAGGGTCATTCTTACTTTTTAGACATATTTTTTTCAGCCTTCTTCATCATTTTCTCGTACGCCTTGGTGTCATTCGAAGGCATCACGCAGAAGCAACCCTTCTTGTCACTCTTTTTCTTCGCCTCATCGACAAACACCTGGAACTTGGGGTTCTTCTTGAGGGACTTCTTCGCCGCCTTGCTCGCCGCCTTGGAAATGATGCGACCATCCTTCATCGTGAGATCCTTCTTCGTGAGACCACCAGAGGTGCTATCAGCGGTGCCATGGAAAACTTCAGCTCGGGAACCAATCATCTTTTATATTACGCTTTGAAAATTTTCTTGATGTCCAAGATTGAAATCTTATCAGTCGTTCTCTTCACCGGGATTTGATTTTCAATCCTCTCATCGTTGAGGACCTTGGAACACACGATCGACTTGTGACCCTGGAGGGCCATCATTTCCTCTTCCACACTGACAAACCGATCACATTCTTTATAGACCAACTTTTTCACATACACTGGTTGCGTCTGTCCCGTTCTATGACTTCGTCCTATAGCCTGTAATTCGGTAGCTGGATTCCATGAGGGTGCTGTAATATAGACACGAGTCGCCTCTTGGAGGTTCAGACCTTGACCACCACTTTTGATCTGAATGATGAAGACCGCCCCCCCTTCAATCTTCTTGAACCCCTCGATCTGTCTCACGCGCTCATCCTTAGGTACAGAACCATCAATTCGAAACACGGGGACTTCCAAATTCTTCTGGATATGATTCATCTCCCCCCTGAACTGACAAAACACCAATGTCTTCTCGTTGGGGTGCCCCTTAATCATCTCGAAAAGGGTCTCCATCTTCTTCGACCGACCGACCCATTGCTCAGGTGTTGTCTCATTTTGCTTCGCGATACCATTGAGATACATCTGTGGCCAAATCATGACCTGCCTCGTACGGAGAAGACACTCCAAGATGATCATATTCTTCGCGTTGAGACTTTGGGCATTCCTGAAGGCATCTCGGATCGTATCTTGTGCCTCGAGGAACACGAGTTCATACAATTGCTTCTCATCTGGGTACATCTCCAACTCCACATTCTCGAAGTAGCATGGTGGTAAGCGGAGACGCTCGTTGATCTTGGCCAGGTCATCTTTGGTGCGACGGAGAATGTAGATGTCCTTGATTTTATTGGTCATACCCTGAACGACCACTTTGGAGAGACCCAAGAACGTACACAAAGACACAAAATCCTCCATCGAATTAAATACTGGGGTACCAGTCACGATCCATTTGATTTGGGTCTGGAGACGACACACACTCTTGAACAATTTGGACTTGTTGTTCCGAATCTCATGGGCTTCGTCGAGGATAACCCTGTCCCACTGTACCATATGGAGAGCTGTCTTCGTATCAACTTTTGCCCCTTTCACTGTGAGGAGTGTATATGGTGCGATCGTCACATCCGCTTCTTTGATTCTCCTATCTGGACCATCAAAGATGTTGATCGTCAAGTTTGGCGCGAATCTGTTGATCTCTTCTGCCCACTGGGTGATGATGGACTTCGGAACGACGATGAGCGTCCGGGGTTTTGGGTTTCCGAGCATTGTTGCGATTAACTGGATGCTTTTGCCAAGCCCCATCTCGTCGGCTAATATTCCTGCTCGTACGCCCGAAGTCTGGTTCTCCATAGACAAGAGCCAAAGTACCCCCTCCCTTTGGTATGGTGCGAACAACCTACCAGTCAGGTTGTCTTTTGCACGGTTATATTGTTCTTCAATAGACATGATTTCAAGTTGGTTTCCTCGTAGAGTTGGTTCACTTAGGTTTTATGTAAACACTTTGGGACTACTACACTTCAACTTATTATTATAAAAATTTTAACAACATGTTCAAGAAGAAGTATATCCTATATAATAAATAAAAGTTAGGATGGGGTAGTCCCGGGATGACTACAGGTTTTCTTTCTTTTTTTCTCCATATACTGACGATTGTACTCAGCTAATTTTTCCTTATTCTTTTCACGGTACTTTAGAGCTGCTCGTTGTTTTGATGACAAAGTAGAAGGGTCTTTATATCTGACGGATGGTTTTTTCATCAATCTATACTCATACCCTTCTGGTGCCTTAGGAAGTGTGACTTCTTCCATTTAAATATACTATGATTTTTTTTCTTTATCCATAATCTGTAAACACTTTGGGACTACTACACTTCAACTTATTATTATAAAAAATTTAAACAACATATTCAAGAAGAAGTATATCCTATATAATAAATAAAAGTTGGGATGGGGTAGTCCCGAAATGACAACAGAAAATTTAGAAATGAAAAATTCCCAGGGCAACTCTTTATCAAGAGATTATTTTCTCATGTATAGATAGATGGGTCATCAACCAACAATTTTCTATATCCTGGAAAATCAAACCTTGGGAACGTGGTGGATAGGTAAGATTGAATCAACCTTGGATGGATACGGCATGCCCCCATACCGGTCTATAACCCAAGATCAATTGAATGAGAAACTCTCCGAAAAGTATCACAATCCAAATGCATACCTCACATTGGTGACACTGAACAAACGGTGGTCTGCATGCTACGGTGTAGAACGGTGGTTGTCCAAGCTTGAGTACAAGATCAGTAAAGAACCTGAGAAGTACCAGGAACTTGAAGAACTTCTCAAGGCTGGGTGGGATGATGATATCGAAACCTCTATGTTGAGTGTCCTCCACGTTCTTGAACATAACCAACCTGTCGACAAAATATTCAAGAAACTCGTGACAAGCCGTGAAGGACTCACCAGGTGTTTGAACACATATACAGGTAAAACACGTGCTGAAAAGTATCAGGAAAGTAAAAAAGATCCCGAGTTTATGTATAAGCGCGCGCGCAAAGAAGTCTTACGCCAAATGGAAAAGACTGGGAAACTCCCGAAACCTGAAACGCTCGCGAAGTATGACATTAAAGAGGATTGCTACATAAACTACATGGAAGAGGTACCCTGTGAACCCTGTGAACTTCCCAAGTTTTACAAGAAAGGAAAGTGTTCATATTGTCCGTGTGATATAAGGGTAGATAGATGTAAAAACCTTGAATGTAAAGTTTTAGGAACACAGATGGGTGTGAGGGTTGGCGGCTCTATATGCGATCATAATACGTATCGTTCAACATGTAAAAAGTGTGGTGGTGGAGAAGTTTGTGAACATGATAAAATTCGTTCGAGGTGCAAAAAGTGCGGAGGAGGTTATATCTGTGAACATAATAATTATCGTTCTCAATGTAAATGGTGTGGAGGTGTAAGTATTTGCGAACACAATATAAATCGTATCGGGTGTAGAAAATGTGGAGGAAGTCAGGTGTGTGAACACAATAGAACTCGTTCAGCCTGTAAAGAATGTGGAGGAGGAGCTATCTGTGAACATAACAGAGAACGTGGGTGTTGTAAAACATGTAACCCATCTGGTTATATAGCAAAGTTAAGGAGAGCGAGGAGACTAGTTTATATAAAAAACCATAAGACTACACATACACTCGATGACCTCTGTATGACAACTGGGGAATGGTTGAAGTACCTCAACAAAACATTCGAAGATACATACGGAAGACCTAAAACCGATGAAGATGAGGTTCACATAGATGAAATAATCCCATGCTCTGCGTGGGATTTACCAGATGACAATAAGTATTGTTGGCACTATCTGAACTCTCAGTGGTTATTAGCTGAGGATAATTTATCAAAACACGATTCATATGAAGAGGAGGATAAACTTGCTATGATAGAGAGAATTCAATCATCATGATAAAAGTCCTCCTCGGGTAATGGTTCAATCTCACACACAGCTGGTTCGGGTTCCTTCTTTTTACGCGTCTTCTTCTCTTTTGGTTTAGGGAGTTCATCCAAGTGTTCCCTAAAATAGAGAACCTTTTCCCAAAATTGCTTCATCAGTGGGAAATTGGTTTTCCACCACTCTGGGTCTCTCTTGACATTGACGACGTCGAATTCCTCTGGTTTTGGCCAGTTACTCTCGGCTGGTTTATATTGAATGAAGTCAGCTTCTTCTAAGTCTAAAATCTGCATACAAAGTTGCAATTGTGGCATGTAATGAATCGGCACTTCTCCAGGTACAATCTGTCGAAGTGGTGGACACTTAATCTCGACGAGTTTCCCCGACTCTGTTACACCATCGGGACTTCCACCGAGCCAGTCATATACGGGGTGGGGACAGAGACCAAGTTCATGGACAACCTCTCCATGCCTCTCTTCATAGAGGATCCGTGCCTCATCTTCATACTTTTCACCGTGCCTCGTGGCTGCGTTCCCAGTGAACTTCTCACCCAAACCACACTTCTTCAATAAGAG
>Ga0209557_1001390_pt1 | contig 13407 bp, 11 predicted proteins | sample SaaInlV_120m_DNA_4_FD_184672 | JGI IMG/M metagenome (GOLD analysis project Ga0209557, IMG submission 184672) | Marine microbial communities from expanding oxygen minimum zones in the Saanich Inlet - Saanich Inlet SI074_LV_10m_DNA (SPAdes) (version 2) | ecosystem: Environmental > Aquatic > Marine...
ATCGCAAGTTGCGGTGCGGCGTATGCGATGGCCCATGAAATCGCTTCGACAGCGCGGTTTTCTGCGGGCTGTCCCTGGCCTGTTAAATCTGCCGGAGATTGATCCATCACAAAGCTGGAGATCATGATACCCAAGGCGATGAGAGGGCCGATGCCGATTAAGGAATAGAAGGTTAGTGCTGCGGATTGAACGGGTAGTTTATTGCGCCGTAGGCCTTGGAAGGTCAGTGTTAAAATACGCAGTAAAAGGTAGCAGCGTGCGCGTACAGTTTTGCGACCGAGATTCTCCAGTTCCCAAATATCTTTGTCCATCACTGCACGCATGCGAGTAATGTATCTCCGTACACCTAACAATAAGTTGGCCTGAGTCTCCGTTGGCGTAGGTTGTGTGTTGGTATTCAATATGCGAAGCAACTTGGAGTGGCGATTAGGCTGATATTATTTGAAAATAGATCTTCTCAAAAACCCCAGAGAAGCGATCAATAAATACAAGATAGCTTAGGATGGCGTTACCGCCTATTGCGAGTGCAAGTACGGTGATCATCAACCCGTAGCTGCGAGAGATGGTCGCATAGAAAATACCAATTCCAGCCATTACGGAAGTGAGTGCGATCAATGGATCTTCAAGGCTCCAGCCGAGGTATAACCCAAATCCAAGGGTGAGCATTGCACGAGCGCGCAGTAGTGGGTATACTTCTGTCATCGCTAAAAGTAAGAGTGCTGCCATTACAAAATCAAATAGTCCGATTAGAACAATTGGATAGTTTATGATCGTGGCAACTTGTCCTGCAGAGATTGCATCACTAATAATTTGAGAATATGGTGTGAGTAGGGCGAGTGCTGAAAGCAACATCGCGATGGCTATGCCGTTGGGTGACAGTGAAGCTGCTTTTTCAAAGTTCACATTTTGTTTCTTTATATGACTGGTTTCGTCAGTTTCACAGGACGCAGCGGCCAACATATCATGCACTTTTAGCCCTTCTTTTTTTGGCGTGTCGCATGGCGCGCGTGCCTCTTTTTTTTCGACACTTCTGAGCGAAAGCGGTTCGCGCTCTGGAAAGACGAGCGCGTTGAGTTTCTCGTTCAGAGCAATTGGCACCCATTCTTCTTTATTCTCGTCGTAGTGAAGGGTGTTTTCTGTGATTTGGCCGGCTTCTGCCAGACTCAAGAGCTGCGCGGCATCAAATGGCCCGCGAGAATTTTCGTAGTCAGGAGTGCGGATATAATAGTCTGCCATGATTTTTGAATGATATGACTGATTTGCTAAACGTAACTTAGCAATCTGAATAATTGTTAGACTAGTTATTCAAACGCAGTTTCAGCAAGCGAAAATCATTGTTTCTAAGAGTGTGATCGTATCCGCTTTCCTTTGTTATGGTAGAGTAAAAAAAGGTTCATGGTCGCTTAGTGGAATAGCTGCTGATGATCACTGACTTCTAAAGAAAAAGCAGGACCTAAGATTACTGGTAGGTTAAGGTTTCTTTGGAAGCACGTTCGTAATGGGATTCGGTGGTGCCATGCGGCTCAATCAGAGGTTCTATGCACCCACTCACTGGCAAATGACAATGAACCAAAAAAAGCCCTTCGGACTAACCGAAGGGCTTTTTGTATTAGAGACTTACTTTCAGTCGCTTAGGGCTACTTTTTAGCTTTTGCCTTGAGCGCAGCTTGAGCCGCAGACAGGCGAGCAACCGGCACACGTGGTGGCGAGCAAGATACATAGTTCAGTCCCACATTGTGGAAGAACTCGATCGAGGATGGATCACCGCCGTGCTCACCGCAAATGCCTAGCTTGAGCTTCTTGTTGGTCTGGCGACCCTTCTGCGCGCCGATTTCAACAAGCTGTCCCACACCCGCTGCGTCGATCGACGCGAACGGATTCTGTGGAAGGATGTCGAGATCCTTATACTTGCCGAGGAAGGAACCGGCGTCGTCACGGCTCATGCCGAGACCAGTCTGAGTCAGGTCGTTGGTACCAAATGAGAAGAATTCTGCAGTTTCAGCAATTTCATCAGCAGTCAAAGCACCACGAGGCACTTCGATCATAGTACCGACGAGATATTCGAATTGAACACCCTTCTTTTCCATGACCTCAGCAGCTACGCGATGCACGACGTTTACTTGATTCTTGAGCTCATCGGCAAAGCCGACGAGGGGAATCATGACTTCTGGAATCACCTTGATTGGCTTCTTCAGCTTGTAGCAAGCTGCAGCAGCTTCGAAGATTGCACGTGCCTGCATCTCTGTAATTTCTGGGTAGGAAATACCGAGACGGCAACCGCGGTGGCCAAGCATAGGATTGGCTTCGTGGAGTGCGTGCACACGATTAGAGATCACATCGACATTGACGCCGAGTGCATTTGCAAGCTCGCGCTTGGATGACTCGTCGTGTGGTAGGAACTCGTGGAGAGGTGGGTCGAGCAGGCGAACCGTGACGGGAAGACCGCCCATTGCTTTGAAGAGACCGTTGAAGTCCTTGCGTTGGAATGGGAGAAGCTTCTTGAGTGCCGCGCGGCGCTCTTTCTCATCAGTTGCGAGAATCATCTGACGCATGAATGTGATACGATCACCTTCAAAGAACATGTGTTCAGTGCGGCAGAGGCCGATGCCTTCAGCACCGTAAGCGATCGCGGAGGATGCTTGTTCAGGTGAGTCAGCATTGGTGCGAACGCCGAGCTTACGGTGTTTGTCAGCCCATTTCATGACCTGATCATACATCTTGTAAGTGTAGCTGTCTTTGGCACTGAGCTCACCGTTGAGCACTTGGTCGACTTCGGAAGGAGCAGTGGGTACCGAACCTGCAAAGATTTCACCTGTAGTGCCATCAATGGAGATGTCGTCGCCGTCGCCGAAGACTGCTTTGCCAATTTTGAGTGTCGAAGCACCATAGTCGATGACGACTTCAGCAGCACCACAGACACAGACCTTATTCATTTGACGAGCAACGAGTGCTGCGTGTGAGGAAACACCACCACGAGAGGTGAGAATACCATCCGCAGCAATCATACCGCGAAGGTCTTCTGGAGTGGTCTCAACACGGCAAAGAATGGCGCGTCCACCCTTGGCAGCAACTGCTTCGGCTTTATCTGCAGTGAAGCAGATCTTACCAGAAGCAGCACCTGGTCCAGCTGGAAGACCTGTTGTAAGTACCTTAGCTTTCTTCACTGCTGCAGGGTCGAAGACTGCAACGAGTAGGGAAGAGATTGAATCCGCAGGGATCTTCAGAAGCGCTGTCTTTTGATCGATCAGTTTTTCTTTAACGAGCTCAACTGCAATACGTACGGCAGCGAGTCCAGTGCGCTTACCATTACGGGTTTGTAGCATCCATAGCTTGCCTGATTCGACTGTGAACTCGAAGTCTTGCATGTCTTTGAAGTGAGCTTCCAACTTCTTGCGAACGGCTTCGAGGTCGGCGTGCGCATGTGGCATTTCGTCCTTGAGCTGTGCAATTGGGTTAGGAGTACGAATACCCGCAACCACGTCTTCACCTTGTGCATTGATGAGGTATTCGCCATAAAAGACTTTTTCACCGTTTGCAGGGTCACGAGTGAAGGCAACCCCAGTTGCGCAATCATCACCCATGTTACCAAAGACCATCGCCTGAACGTTTACCGCTGTGCCCCATGCTGCAGGGATGCCGTATTTTTGGCGATAGAGGGTCGCGCGCTCGTTCTGCCATGAGTTGAAGACCGCACTGACTGAGCCCCAGAGTTGCTCATATGCGTCTTGTGGGAATGCAGACCCAGTACGTTTTTTGATGATCGCCTTGTAGCGCTTGATCAATTCCTTGAGGTTTGCTGCAGTGAGTTCATTGTCGAGCTCAACGCCTACTTCAGCACGAAGTTTTTCGAGGCAGCCTTCGAATGGGCAGTGGTCGTTTTCGTTGATGGCTTGAACGCCCATCACGACGTCACCGTACATTTGGATGAAGCGACGGTAGCAGTCATATGCGAAGGCTTCGTTGCCTGATTCTTTGGCCAGTGCTTTCACCGTCTTGTCATTAAGACCGAGGTTAAGAATGGTATCCATCATCCCTGGCATGGACTCACGCGCACCAGAGCGAACAGAGAGTAGCAGTGGGTTTTTAGCTGCACCTAGCTTTTTGCCGACTTCCTTTTCAATCTGTGCGACCGAAGTTTTCACTTCTTTGGCGAGAGACTTAGGGTATTGTCGGCCGTTGTCATAGAAGTATGTACATACTTCAGTCGTGATAGTGAAACCGGGAGGCACTGGCAGGCCAATGCGCGCCATTTCGGCGAGGTTGGCACCCTTACCGCCGAGGAGCTCGCGGAGCTTCACGTTACCGTCAGTTTTTTGACCGAAGTCGTAGCTGTATTTGACTGCCTTAGCGACTTTGCGCTTGGCTGCTTTTTTTGTGACTTTTTTTGCTTTTTTAGCTGGCATAATAAACGATCATTTTTGTGGACCGAGTTAGGTGCCGAAGCGTTTTGAGATGAACCGCCTCAGCGTGAGAAAGCGTGTAGCAAATGCATTTAGTGATGCCTGTCAATGGATTAGCGCCTACCTTTGCATAACAAATTGTAGTGTTTTGTATCTGTAGGGGATTTTCAGTGTTGCGGTTAGTGGGATGTCTTATTCAAGAGTAATGGACATATATGACTGATAAGCCAAACAGTGATGAGGAACCAGAGTTTGATTGGGACACGAGCGACTCGAGTTTCGACGACTATGATTCGGATTGGAATCATGACAATGACCCTGTAGAGGAAGGTGGCATGTCTTTTCTTGAACACTTGGAAGAGTTCCGCTGGACAGTGGGGCGCAGTATTTTGGCATTTTTGGTGGGTGTATTTGTTATTGGGTTTATGATGCCCGATGTGGGTGCTTTTTTGCAGTTGCCGCTGGTGAAAGCCTATGGCTCAGCAGAGTTAGTCGGTGAGAAGTTGATCACATACAAGCCGATGGGTGTCTTTTCAGTATTTATCCAAGTCGCTCTGTTAGGCGGTTTGGTGCTGTCGATGCCATTTGTGCTATATTTTATGGCTTGTTTTATTGCCCCTGGGCTCACTGAGCGTGAGCGACGGATGATCCGACCAGCCTGTTTTGCGGCTTTTGTCTTATTTCTATCTGGAGTGGCGGTGGCATTCTATGCAATTCTACCCCTGACTTTAGCGTTTTCAGTACGCTTTAACCAGTTGATGGATTTCCAAGTACTTTTAGCTGCTTCGGAGTATTATAATATGGTGGTTTGGTTTTCGTTGGCCACTGGAGCGATTTTTCAATTTCCACTCATTATTGTTATTTTGATTTATATTCAGGTGTTGGCTGTGGTGAAGCTGCAGGCAATTCGTCGAGCAGTGTTTGTCGGGACGATGATCTTTGCTGCATTGTTAACTCCTGGCGGTGATTTCTTGTCGCTACCACTAACTACTGGTATCCTTTACGGACTCTACGAATTGGCACTTCTGGTCGGATCAGGCATTGAGAAACGGCGCGCCGCAGCTCAGTTGAAGGCTGAGTAGACCATCTGGCAGGACGTATCGATTCCGTGTGATTGAATCAGCTTGCTGATCGCTAATGGCCACAAAAAAGCCGCATTCTTATACCGAATGCGGCTTTTATTAAAATTTTCGGACGCTTGTTTATTTAGCGTTTTTGCTGCGTTTGCGTTGGTCGATTAGTACGATCATGAACATGTGGCATGCGAACCAGAAGGTTGCGCTGATTGGAATTGCGGTGAAGCATGCCTGAATTTGTGCAACAGTTGGATCTGTTGAAAATGTGAATGGCAGCAGTAGGTACGACATCAGTACGAAGACTCCAAGTGTAAGGATGGCTCCAAGCGCGATGTGTCCTTTAGTCAGTAATTTCTGGTAGGGTGCGTTTTCCATTTCCAAAACACACAAGCCAGTCGTACGAATCTGTCAAAGCGAAATTTCATGATTCAGTCTAAGTATTGCGGTTGTGTTGCGGCGATTTTGTACTCATACAGTGTTAGCCTAGTGAATTTATCGCTTGAACTCGCGAGCTCACTGGGCATTTTACCACGTTTTTCCAATTTTCATTCGCGATATTATATGAGCGCATTACTAATTAGCCTTCTCACTCTAGTCCTTATTCTTATTTCTGCTTTCGTTGTCTTGCTCGTATTGATGCAGCGCACTAGCCAAAGTGGAGGTATGGGCGCCGCTCTTGGTGGCGGTGCCGCTGAGTCTGCATTCGGTTCGGATACCAATAACATTCTGACTAAGGGAACGATCTATGGTATTATCGCTTTCTTTATGGTCGCTCTGGGCCTGTTCCTACTGTATCAATCTGCCGCAGCTGATAAGCTAAAGATTGTTAGTGCTGGTGATTTGATTAGTGCTGAAGTCGTGGTTGAAGAGACTGCGCCAGCTGCTACAGATGAGATCGCAGCAGCGGTGGAAGAGATCGTTGCAGGGGTCAAAGTTGAAGATGGAACAGTCGAAGCTGTTGTTGAGTCTGATGTACCGGCACTTGAGGTGAATGCAGAGGCTGTGCCAATTTCAAATTAATGCGTTCTATTAAGACCCTCAAAATTTTCTACAGATTAAGGTCAGCTGTCCTCGGTTTTGCCGTAGCTGGCCTTTTTTGTGTCTGCTTATCTTCCACGCTTCAGGCTCAACGAGTCGCTTTGAAGAACAATCAGGGGCATGGCATTATGGAATCAATTGATGCTGAAGAGGGAGCAAAGCGTATGGCATCGTTTCGTGCGCAACGTTTGACTGGTGATTTTTGTTTTAAGTTTCAGTTAGAGCACAAGCCGCGGCGGGGAGATACCATTCGATATAATGGTATATTGTATGGTTCCTGGAATGATCGTGGCCCAGTGAGCCGATTCATATTGTATCCTCGCAGTGTTGGCGACGAGGTCAGCATGGAGCATCCGCCAGTTGAGTTGATTGTGCAGAATGGAGTCGACTCAGCAGTGTGGATTCGTCGACAAGCTGAAGAGCCATTTGTTCTTATCGAAGATGGTGCGTTGTTTGAGCCGATTTTTGATGGCGTACTATACACACCGTTTGATTTACAGATGCCGTTTGTATTCTGGCAGAACTATATTTATGAGGGACCGTCGCGTGTTTTAAGTCGTATCGGCCAACAGTTTTTAATGCAACCGCCTGAGGGTTCTTTAGCAAAATTAAATGGGATTACTGCAGTCCGTATTGCATTAGACGATACTTATTTTGCTATGTTGAAAGTAGAAGTACTTGGCAAAGATGCAGTGCCTTATTCGAGCTTTACGGTGCGTGGTTTAAAAAAAGTTCAAGGACAATACATAGTGAAGACTATACAGCTTAAAGACCAGCACAGTAAGGGTGCGACTGATTTTAAGGTGAAAGCTGCGAGCATTGAAATAGTGTTGAATCCAGAAGTTTTTAATCCAAATAGTAATGTCGCACTGCCCGAAATTCCGGCAGAATTATTTGATATTTTGTAAGTTTTTTTAACGAAGCTTTTCTTAATGAAAGTTGTGTAAATCTATTGTATTGACATTGTTACTACATTTCACATTTTCTTGATCGTCGCCAAGACGTAATTATGAGTAGCGAAAACACAAGCCCCTTAACTTTCGACCTACAACAAGACCTACTTGATAATCTCAAGCGGGTACAAAAAAAAGTCGGAGCACGTTCTCTTAGCGAACTTGTTCGCTATGCAGTCAGCGTTTTTGATTCTTCTAATGTGGACTTAAAAAGTACCGCACACAGGCAGATCTCTGTCCGTTTATCCTCTGATCTTCGCCGTCGTCTTGTACGTATTAGCAAGCAGAAAAAAGTAAGTGTCGGTGAGTTGTTGCGTGCCGCCCTTGAATCTCTACCCACCGAATTATCGGACTTTAACCTCAAACAAACTATGCCTAAGAAAAAAACTACTAAGAAAAAAGTGGCCAAAAAAGTCGCTAAAAAAGCACCAGTCAAAAAGGCTGTTAAGAAGAAGGTAGCACCTAAAAAGGCTACACCTAAAAAAGTCGCAAAAAAACCTGCTAAGAAGAAGGCAGCTCCTAAAAAGGCTGCCCCTAAAAAGGCAGTGAAAAAACCTGCGAAAAAGAAAGTTGTTAAAAAAGCTGCACCTAAAAAAGTAGTGAAGAAAGCAGCGCCAAAGAAAAAAGCCGTTAAAAAGAAGGCTGTTAAAAAGGCCGTCCCTAAGAAGGTGGTTAAAAAGAAAGCAGTGAAAAAGACTGTTAAAAAAGCAGCGCCAAAGAAAAAAGCGGCCCCTAAAAAGGTAGTGAAGAAAGCTGCCCCTAAAAAGGTAGTTAAAAAGAAGGCTGTGAAAAAAGCCGCCCCTAAAAAGGTAGTTAAAAAGAAAGCAGTGAAAAAGACTGTGAATAAAGCAGCGCCGAAGAAAAAAGCGGCGAAAAAGAAAGTTGTGAAAAAAGCTGCCCCTAAAAAGGCAGTTAAAAAAGCAGCGCCAAAGAAAAAAGCCGTTAAAAAGAAGGCTGTTAAGAAAAAAGCTAAGAAGAAGTAATTCGGATGCTTTTGCCTAGATCATTAGGCTAGGCTTGCTTTTGCTTAGGCAGAGGTTTTGATTCTGCGCTCTCGATATGTTGCACTAAGTGTAATCGTATCGAGAGCGCATTTTTTATATATTCTCATGACTAACGAAGCAAAACTATCCACATGGGCCAGCAACATCGCTCCGTCGCCGACGCTGGCTGTCGATTCAAAAGCTAAAGAGCTCAAAGCAGCAGGCGAAGATGTCTGCGGCTTTGGTGCTGGTGAACCGGATTTTGATACTCCGGAATTTATCAAGGAGGCGTGCATCCAGGCGATTCGCGACGGCAAGACTAAATATGCGCCTGCGCCTGGTATTCCAGCGCTTCGCGATGCACTTGCAGAGAATTATCGTAATAATAACGGCGTAGATGGTGTCGAAGCTGCACAGGTTGTCGTCAGCCCCGGTGGTAAATACTCCTGCTATCTAGCGATTTTGGCGGTCATCAGCCCGGGGGATGAAGTGATCATTCCTGCGCCTTATTGGGTGAGCTATCCTGAAATGGTCAAGTTAGCTGGTGGTGTGCCCAAGTCTGTGTTCGCCGGGCAGGAGAGTGGCTTTAAGATAACTCCTGAGCAACTTCGTGAGTCAATTACTCCGAAGACCCGCCTGGTGATTATTAACAGCCCGTCGAATCCGACAGGTGCGATTTATTCGCCAGCTGAACTGCAGGCATTGGTAGAGGTTTGCCTGGAAGCTGGCGTCTACATTATGTCCGATGAAATTTACGAGCACCTGCTCTATGATGGTGTCGAACATGTCAGCCCTGCTTCGTTTTCGAAGGAGGCTGCCGATGCGGTGATTACAGTGGCAGGGTTCAGTAAGACATTTTCTATGACTGGATGGCGATTGGGAACGTTGATGGCACCGTTGCCGATTGCGAAAGCAGTTGCTAATCTGCAAAGCCAGACAAGTTCGAATGCGACCACATTTGCTCAGTTTGGGGCGCTTGCTGCGATGCAGAACTGGGATCAATCGATGGCGGCAGTGAGTGGTATGCTAGAGGTCTTTGATCGTCGCCGTCTCCGTTTATTGGAGGGTCTGACTGCGATTCCAGGAGTTGAGTGCGCACGGGCACAAGGAGCCTTCTATTTATTTCCTAAGATTGCTTCGTTTGGAATGGCAGGTAATGACTTTGCCGCGAAGCTTCTCGAAGAACAAAAAGTCGCAGTGGTGCCAGGTGGTGCCTTTGGTGCAGAAGGCTACATGCGCTTGAGTTATGCGACTTCAGACGACGTGATTGAGAAGGGGCTTAAGCGCCTCACGAGTTTCTGTGCGGCTCTTTAATCATTATGGAATTTTCTAATTATGAGCGATAAAGCTAAAATCATTTACACGATCACTGACGAAGCACCGGCACTAGCGACGCATTCGCTACTGCCTATTATTGAGGCTTACACCAGCGCTGCTGGTGTCGCTGTTGAGACGCGCGATATTTCTCTTTCGGGTCGTATTCTAGCGAATTTCCCAGAAGCGTTGACTGAGGCGCAGCGCATTGGTGATGCGCTTGCTGAGCTCGGTGATCTCGCCAAGACGCCTGAAGCAAATATCATTAAGCTGCCTAATATTTCAGCATCGGTGCCACAGATGAATGCGGCGATTGCCGAGCTTCAGGCACAAGGATACGCGCTGCCAAATTATCCAGAAGTGGCAACGACGGAGGAGGAGCAGCGCGTACAGGCGATCTATGATAAGATCAAGGGTAGTGCGGTGAACCCAGTACTGCGTGAGGGTAACTCTGATCGCCGTGCCGCAGGTGCTGTTAAGCAATACGCGAAAGATAATCCACACCGCATGGGTGCATGGAGTGCGGATTCCAAGTCGCTCGTATCTAGTATGACCGCGGGCGATTTCTTTGGTAATGAATCCTCAGTCACCATTCCTGCAGCGACGACTGCCAAGATTGAGTTGATTGCAGATGATGGGAGTGTGACGATCCTGAAAGACGGCCTTACGCTGCAAGCAGGTGAAGTGCTTGACGCTACTTTTATGAGCGCAGCCGCGCTACGGGAGTTCCTTGCCGCGGAGATTGCGAGTTCAAATGCGGCTGGTATCCTGTTTTCATTACACATGAAGGCCACTATGATGAAGGTCTCGGACCCGATTATCTTTGGCCATGCGGTAACTGTCTTCTTTAAGGATGTTTTTGAAAAACACGCTGTATTGATCGATCAGCTCGGTGTGGATGTGAAGAATGGATTTGGTGATTTGTATGCAAAAATCGAGTCACTGCCTGCAGCTACGAAAGCTGAAATCGAAGCGGATATCGCAGCGGTTTATGCATCTGCCCCCGACATGGCGATGGTTGATTCAGATAAAGGGATTACCAATCTCCATGTGCCAAGTGATGTGATTATTGATGCATCAATGCCAGCTGCGATACGTGCCTCTGGTCAGATGTGGAATAAGGATGGTGCTCAGCAAGACACCAACTTTGTTATTCCTGATCGTTGCTATGCAGGCGTTTATGCAGCGACCGTTGATTTTTGTAAAACAAACGGCGCGTTTGATCCTCGCACCATGGGTACCGTGCCAAATGTTGGGCTGATGGCTCAGAAGGCCGAAGAGTATGGCTCTCATGATAAAACGTTTGAAATTCCTGCATCTGGCACCGTTCGTATCAGTGACGCTTCGGGTAAGGTTTTGCATGAACATGCAGTTGGGCAGGGCGATATCTGGCGCGCATGTCAGGTAAAAGATGCACCGATTCGTGATTGGGTGAAACTCGCTGTAGCTCGCGCACGTGCAACTAATACACCTGCAATTTTCTGGCTCAATGCGGAGCGTGCGCACGACGCGCAGTTGATCGAGAAGGTCAATACTTACCTGAAAGATCACGCTACTGAGGGTCTGGATATTCGTATTCTTGCACCAGTTGAAGCGACTGAGTTGACCTTACAGCGAGCGAAGGACGGGAAAGATACTATCTCTGTAACAGGCAATGTCTTACGTGACTATCTTACAGATTTATTTCCGATCCTTGAGCTTGGCACGAGTGCAAAGATGCTATCGATCGTGCCGTTGATGAATGGTGGCGGTTTGTTTGAGACGGGTGCAGGTGGTTCTGCGCCGAAGCACGTGCAGCAGTTTGAGAAGGAAAATCATTTACGCTGGGATTCACTTGGCGAATTCCTAGCACTTGGAGTTTCGCTCGAGCACCTTGCAGCTGTTTTCAACAATGATAAAGCACAGATACTCGCTGATACTCTAGAAGTGGCGAACACTCAGTTTCTCAAACAAAACAAGTCACCTTCTCGTAAGGTCAACGAACTCGATAACCGCGGTAGTCACTTCTACCTAGCATTATATTGGGCGCAGGCTCTTGCTGCTCAGAGCAAGGATACCGATCTAAAAGTGCGCTTTGCGCCGCTCGCAGCAGCCTTGACTGCGAACGAATCAAAAATTGTCGATGAATTGAACGCTGCACAAGGCGTTGCAATGGATATCGGGGGATACTTCCGTCCAAATCTGGCAAAAGCTCAAGCTGCTATGCGTCCGAGCGCGACACTGAATGCAGCGCTTGCTGCCTTGTAAACTCGCTGCGATATCTTGAAAATTCAAAAACCCTCGTCCGTCGGACGAGGGTTTTTTGCTGTTTAGCGTTCGTTTCGGATTTTTTTCAAATATTTGAATTTAATTTTGAACGCTATGCCGACTGACACGTCTATGTCTGTATATAAACTTAATATGTAGTTACTTTGTTTGTTGTTTGTTTAAGAAACGTCGTCCGATTACGGACGGCGTTTTTTTTGTGGATCCATTACTGTATGACCAATGCGGCAGCGCCGATGATCGCAGCGTCTCCTATTGGGAGCGTGGATTCAATGATCTGAATCTTGTTTTTGAGTGGTGGAATCAGGTGTTGTTCAAACGACTTGCGTACGGGGTCTAGTAGAATTGGGCCGGCTTTGACCGGGCCACCAAAAAGGAAAAAGGCTGCCGGACTGGTAACAACAGCGGTCGAGGCAAGCGCTTCTCCTAACAGACGCCCAGTAAAGTCCATTGTGGCTTTGGCTACAGTGTCGCCTTGTTGCGCGGCTTCGGCCACATGCTTGGAGGTCAATTCGCCGATATTGAGATGGTCGAGTACAGTCGGGCCGCCAAGGTGGGAGAGTGTTTCGAAGAAGCTGCGGCGTATGCCCGTGGCAGAGCAGTAGCTTTCGAGGCTGCCGCGTCGCCCGAAGCCGCAGTAGCGCCCATCAGGAATCACGCTGAGGTGACCCACTTCGCCTGCAAATCCGTCGTGTCCATATACGAGCTGATTATTGACGAATACACCACTGCCCAGACCAGTGCCTAAAGTGATCATGATAAAGTCTGAGTAATCCTTGGCGGCGCCGAAGGTCTTTTCGCCGATTGCTGCGGCATTGGCGTCATTGGTCAGATCGATCACTGGTAGATCGAGTCGCGCGTTCATTAGATCAATAATAGGTGTGTCACCCTTAAAGTTGAGATTGGGTGGTTGCTCAATACAACCTGTGCAGTGGTTGCCATTGGGTGCACCGATCCCCAGGCCTAGCCATTCAATGGCTGTGTTCGCGTGATTGCTCGCCGTTGCTGCCATGACTTCACGCACTGCTTCGGCAAGACGATCTGCGAACAGTGCTGCCTGTTTATACTCACTGGTAGGGAAGGATTCGTTGCAGAGCACTACGCCGTCTGCTGAAACTGAACCAACACAGGTATTTGTCCCCCCGATATCGATGCCGAGTGAAATTTTCATGAATTATTGTGTATGACGAATATGACCAATCGATTGATTTGACTGCTTAGTTTGTAGAAGACCATCAAAAAGAGAGGATTTAGCGGGATTGGAAGAAGAAAATTGGTTTATGTCGACTGAGACTGATTGATTATCGATTAAAATCATCGGTATTGATTGTGCACAGCGAGAATCGGGTTTGTTTTTGTCGATCTTTTCGTTCAATTA
>Ga0209557_1001414_pt1 | contig 13276 bp, 12 predicted proteins | sample SaaInlV_120m_DNA_4_FD_184672 | JGI IMG/M metagenome (GOLD analysis project Ga0209557, IMG submission 184672) | Marine microbial communities from expanding oxygen minimum zones in the Saanich Inlet - Saanich Inlet SI074_LV_10m_DNA (SPAdes) (version 2) | ecosystem: Environmental > Aquatic > Marine...
CCAGCAGATACGGACAGGGCAGCGGTTGCTGCGAATACAGATTTGATCATTGTTGTTTAATTACCTTTGTTTACTTGCGGAATTTATACCCGCAGATGATGGATCGGTTCGACTCCCGATCGCATGAGTTTATTATAGCACAAGACGCTCGATGCGTCAACCAGGTTATGCAAGTAATTGCGGCACTCGCCTGATTTGCTACAAGAGTAATTTATCAGGGTTAGGTCCAGAAATCAACCCCCCTTGTGCCAGTTTATGATACGGATATTAGATGACTGTGATAATGTAAACTTATTAGTTCAAGAAGATCGTTGCACCTTTGACGTTTACAACACCTGTAGCAGTGATGTTCATTGCTCCACCAGCAGTGATGTTAGTGACTGTTCCTGACGTTAGGTTCATGATACCAGCAACGCTAGTAAAGTCAATGTTACCCACCGTTGCCTTCGCCGTGAACGTGCTAGAGCGGTCTTTGATGAGTGGAGGAGCAGCAGGACCACCAGCAACAATGTGCTGCTCAATGCCACCTACCCACGTCTTGAGGTCTCCTAGAATCTTGTGGTTGATATGACCAGGGGAAACAACGTTAACAGATGCTCTTGGATCAAAGGACACCTTAGTGTCTTCCGAAACACCAAAGGTCATCTTCTGACCTAAGATAACTTCTTTAGAGTTATTAGTGACATGCTCAATATTTCCAGCATTCATAGTGATTGTACCACCACCATTAGATCCTGCCTGGATGTTAACCTGATTTTGACCAATCAACATCAACTCTTCAGTCGCTGTGATAATAATTTTTTGTGCTTTGATGTGTCTTGTAGAACCTCTGGTTTCTTCTACATAATCTCCAGAACAGAGAACAGATAAAGCAATACCATCCTCTGATTGTCCCTCTTCAAATACAAAATCAGATGGTTCGCTAAAATTTAACGTACCACCAGCACATTTCACATCTAACTTGCCACTATCTGGTCCTAGTTCTTTATTTCTCTGACCACCTAGTAATTTGATGCGTCCTTTTTGATCTAAGTAAAAAGCACTTGCTCCTGGACCATCAATACGTAAACACTTACCTTCACCATCAGGAAGCATTCTCTCATAGATCTCGGATCCAGTGAGAGCTCCCTTATACCAAGGTTGCCAAACAGGCAACGACTGCTCCTGTGTGTCATTAGGAGTCGTCTGCTTAAAAATATCAGTTGGATAAGATGAGGCAGCTTGTTGTTTCATTATGGGCAATCAATGTATTTACCAGTGCCAATCTTAGTAGCACCACGAGTAGTGAGATCCTTAGTATCTAGGCAAACTAGTGATGGCAATAGTTTTGCACCATAACCACCCCCACCTACAACTTCAATGTTAGGGAACTCTTCAAAAGTTCTTGTTCTATCCAGAATTCTAGCACCAATTACAAAACCATCTGAATTGATAACTGCTTCAGCAATACCTAACTCACCATTGATGTATACATCAGGCACTTCCTTATAACCAGTACCAGGACGCACTAAAGTGAAGTCATCAATAATACAACGTAGTCCTTTATCATTTGCTAGATTCTTCTTGTAACCATATCCTGGTGACTTAACACGGATCTCTGTTAGGAATCCGTTTTCATCTAGGAGAGCAGTAGCAGTTGCTCCCACTCCTTCTCCACCAATAAAGACAAATGGTGGTTCTGCCCAAGGATCTCCTGGATCATCAACAGGAATCTCAATGATGCCACCATCTTCATCAGTAATAATATCCTCTTCATTGACTGTTGGAGGAACAAATGGTTCTGTTACTAGTTCATCGCCCTCTTCCGATTCATCATAGTCACCTGGATCAGTTGATTCTTTTGCAGAAGTAAGAGTAACATTAGTAAATGCACCCGTTCCATTAATAGAGAAGGTCAAGATTTCATCATCTTCAATCACGCCATCTTCTTCAATACCAATAGTTACTTTTGCTGTGTTGTTGAAAATAATAATCTCACCAGACAACTCGCCACCAACAATGTCATCACTATCGATGTCTGTACCAATTAGTGTATAATACAGTTTGGTGTCATTCTCTACATCAGTGGTATTAATTGTGTAGACAATAAATTCTCCTTCTGGACACGTAGTTCTATTAGCAGTGACTGAATATGTTGGAATAGGAATTCCACCACCATATGGATCTTCTACTGGAGATGGAGTAGGAACGTCAGTCTCATTTGGTGGGAATGTATTATCAATCTCTTCAAATGGATTGGTTGGTTTTACAGGATAACTTGTTCCTGGTTCTTGTGGGTTGTACTCAACAATAGTTACCGTTGCAAGGTTTTTCTCAAACTTTGTTGATAGATCACTTCCAGACTGAGGAGTATTCTTGGTAATTTGTACAAAGAATGTCTCTTGAGGTTCAAAACCTTCAGAATATAGTGTCTTAATAGAAAATCCTTTTTGTGTTTCACCAGGAGCAAATCCTAGAATATCACTAGACTCCAAATAATCTTCACCAGGAGTTGCTGTTCCTAGGTTTTTCAGAGTCTTGTATTTGACAGATGATGCGAATTCCGTAGAACCAGTCCTAGTTACAACTAAGTTTGCATCTTGACCCTCAGTAACAGTTATATCAGAAATGCTATAAACAATTTTTGGTTGCTTTGGATTGACTCCACCAGGACCACTGGCATTAGGATCACCACCAGGAAGAGGAACACCACCAGTAAATCCAACTGACGTGGTTGTTAACGGTTTGCCCGTAAATGCTTCTGGACAAACATAATTTGTGTAATCAGGACCTGTAGCAGGGAATAGGTTGTCAATACTATCTAACAAACCATCTAAGAAATCTTTACCTTCTGGTTTTTTCTTGTCACCTTCAGTGCAAACTTGCTTATACTTAGAGCACTCTGTATTTGGACCAGAGCAAGAAATTCCTAATAGTTCTAGAACTTGATTAATTGCACCACCAATAATATTGAGAGGTTCCGCAATAGCACCTAAGATTGTCTGAAGTGGTCCCAAGATTTTATCAAACAACTCATTCATCAACTGCTGAATCTTAGAGACGATACCATTAACGAGTTCGTCAATCTGACAAGCAACTGCTCTATAAATTTGGTTTACATAACTCATCAGAAGATTAGTCAACCATTTTGCGAGGCGATCTCCAAGATCTGCCATCGAGCAACCTAGGTTCTTCAGTAAGTTATTAAACCACTCAGTTACAGGTGTTAGTGCATTACCTTCTTCACTTGGATATAGCAAGGAGTTAATCAAATCCTTGACACCATTGGTCATTTTTTCAATAATAAATCCCTTGATTCCAGCAACGAATTCATTAACAACGCGCATGGATTTATTGACATACTTTCTAGCAACGCCAATGCCATCCATCAACACACCAGTTGCTTCATTGACGAGGTATGTTCCAATGTTTCCATTATTGTTCTGAACTTCAGCAAGAAACTCACCCATAATGACAGTCATTGATTCTGTCAAATCTTTCTTGCTACACTTCTCAGCACGCTGTTGGCACCACTCTTCAGATAAAGGACTGCCCTTCTTTAAGGGAGCAGTTTTCTTAGGTGGGACTGCAACTCTAGGTTTCTTGGTTCCGTCCTTAGTTGTTTTAGTGGTTCCATCAGACATACCACCAGTTCCAGTGTTCTCTCCGTCTGCACCTGTAGGCAGACCATCAGATGCTGGATTGACAGTATTTGGAATAAATGTTGTAAATGGTGGGAGGTCAGGTCTCTCGTCAATAACTACTTTTGTAGCACCAGGGACCTGACCAATTGATCCCATGATAATGGGTTTTTGTCTCTCGACATCAATATAGAAACCGATAACCCAGCATCCAACTGCCAGTTGTGGTCTACCACCACCGACGTTACCAGGCATGAAAGGAACATTAACAGGCATCATTACAGTTGCCCATGGCAACTCTTTCGTATCAATGATCTCCTTGCTACCAGGATGATCACCTACGATACGAACTTTATAACGATAACCGCCTTTGTTGTTAACCTCAGCGGATGCTGTACCTTCTACCTGTCCTACCCACCAATTGAAACCATCGTTACCAATACGATGAGTAGGGATTAACTGGGATAAAAACTGATCCATATTAATTAATCATCATATACTAGACATTCTGGTTCTGATGGGTTTTGGTCGCAATAGAGTTCAAGTGGGGTGGGGTCATGATGATCACCCGCTTTAATTTCTTGTTTATGATGCTCTACCCAATCTTCTAAATCATGTAGTTCGCCTTCAATATGACGACGCTGTTGAGGAGAAGTCGTGGGATTTTCCAGAATCTTCTTATCCTCTTCAATATGCTTTTCGATGCTTTCCATAGTAGTTACCTCCTGGATTTATTTAGATCCGTGATTTGATTGTTTATTTTTCATGCCGTAAGAATCTCTCATAAGACGTAAGGTTGTTAAAAACCTACCATTAGTTCCTACAGTTCTATCATATTCATGTGTTACTTCTTCAACTAAGTACATCCCACTACTTTCCTTATCATAAGGATCTTTCTTTGCTTGCACATCAGGCAATTTAGTTTGTAGTCTAATGTCAACTCTATCACCAGCACAGATCTGTGCATTGCCAGGAATTACGATAGAACACTTTTGGTTCTTTAACAACTCATATCGTGCAAGTGCCTGTGCTGTGTAATATTTTTGCCAATCAGCAAAAGGAGTTGGTGCTTCAGAACCATCACCTTGATCAGGGGACGCAATCTCGGCATCATTCTGCCAAGATTCATGATCTAAAAGCACAGACATTCTCTTAGTTGGATAATCAGATAATTTGACTTCCTGATCGAAGAATGCCTTAGAGGTAGGAACTAAATTAATTCCTTCCTGACCGCCTAAATGTGCCATGTTGTCATAACTATCTTTAATCCTATAGACATACTCCTCGTATTGTCCAGTAGAGTGATTAAAGAATGCAAGGAAAGAAGAATACTTACCTTTTCTAAGAGAAGTAAGCAAGTCTAACTCACCACTAAAAACAGATTTATTAATTAAAAATCTTTCATCGGCATCATCTTGATTTGCAACTCTTTCCACATAAGGACCATGTGGTTGTACTTTCCACATTTTCGATTTTAAGTCACTATCTTCATCTGCACAGAGAGTATCAACGGCAAAGAAATTATAACCTCTAATTGTCTCCCAGAAGAAAAATCCACCACTTCCCTTAGCTTTCTTAGATTCCCTACCAGTTGTACTCTGGGAATCTCCAGCAGATGTAGTATCTTCCTCATACTTTCCTTGTGGAGATACACTCCTAGTTGCTAGTTGTGCAGCAATGTCAAAAGGTCTTCTGGAATTGGGAGTCATCTTTACATCAAACTTAGACAACTCACGATTAAACGTTTTCTTTGTCTTTAATGTCTCTTCTAAAATTTTTGCAATGATATTAGAAGGATTACCGTACAAAACTTTTTCCATACGGAGAATTTCATTGTTCAATGCCTCTGGAGAAATCAAACCAAGTGTATAAACTTGCTTTTTGTTCTGAATGAATCTATTAGCAACTTTCCAGACCACAAAATCATATGTAAAGTCACCGAGGTTAGTAGTTACCTCTAATTGTACCATCTCAGCACCTTTGATTGGTAATCCTTGCAAAAGACCACCACTATCAACTACAACTAGGGTTGCTGATAAGAATGGAGAAGTGATATTCTCAACATAACTAAAAGTATTGATGAGATTAGTTATGGCAATAAAATCTTCCTTTCCACTTTTTCCTTGAGGAGCAATCTTTGCAGTCTTAAAAGAAAACTCAGTAAATGTTCCAAATTTCATCAGGTTGTCCTCAGTCTAAGTTCACTTGCCCAAGAGTTGCCCATGTCATTACTACTGACTCCAAATGAAACATCAGCAGGCAAGTTGCCACCAGTTTGTTGTGCTCCAGCAGAATAGTAATTATTAACCACTGTTGCTGCTGGCGAAGCACTAGTTGCCATGGCAATTTCCCGAGATCTTACAGCAAGAGGTGTAGATACATCTGGTTGCTGCATAGACTGTGCATCTCTCAAAATTTCTGCAGGAGATCTTGGGTTATCATCAGGATCAATTTTAGGAGCAGTTCTAGATTTACCTGCTCTTATAAACGAATTAAGAATATCCTGATTCTGCCCATCAGTATTCAAGAGGGTTGCACCTAATCCCCTTCCTTTATACAAATTCCAACCATCTTCGGTTTTATATCCGTGGTACTCCTCACCGTTATGTTCAAAGTTAAATCTTTGACCTGGCGCAAATCCATAATTATCAGTAATGCCAGCAGCACCTCTTAATTTCACCGTTCGTGGTTTAGATTCTTGCTGATTCTTAGGTGGTGGTTCTGGGGGTTCCTCTAATATAGGTGGAGTAATATTTTCCTTTGCCATAAAAGCAATAGGATCTATGCGAGAGCTACCCTCTCCATGAACTTGGAATCTCTCAAGATGTAAATGGGTGTAGTCTGTTGTACCATCTGGTGATGGATAATAAACTAGTTTTGCAATTCTATCACCTGCTTTTACTTTATCCCCAGGTTCTACTTGTGGTGTGACATGACCATAAACATAAGCAGATCCATCATCGTGTTTGACAACAACACCCGCACCATACTTGCCAAATTGACTGATGTGCTGCATTACCGTACCATCTTGAATTGCTAATACTGGTGAATTTTCATCCATTCCAATATCTGCACCCATGTGATAACCACCACGACCACCATTATAATATGATCTAAATTGTCCAAAATTAGAAACTTTATTCTGTCCTGTGCTATCTTCAGTGATCGTTGGTGCGCGTTGTCCTTTAGCAGTAGGAAGAACTCTACCTAAAAGCCCAGTTCTTTTTGTTTTATCTAGATCAATATTATCAAAGTTCATACCTGGGTATTGACGACCACCAGAAGCATCATCATCTCTTGATTCTTGTTCCCATGGCCACTTAAATCCACCAAACAGACCAACTCCCGCTTTTTTCATCAATTCACCAAATCTCATCCAACCATTTTTCTTAATATGGAATTCTTCTAGACCTAAAGATTGCAATTTCGCATATTTTTTCTTATTGTCCCACTGAGCGTTCATCACACCCTCACCAAACATATCAAATGTTTTCTGTGTAAGAGGCATAACTGCCTCCTTTGCTTTGTCAGGTCTATCGTTAAGAAGTGCCCCTACATTTTCACCAAGAGGAATTCCACCTTCTGCAAATGGAACTACACCAAAATCTCTAGCAGCAAGGATACCATCAATACCTAAAGATGCAGCGGTTCCTACACCAGGAACAATAGCAGCAAGACCAGATAAGATTTCGACAATACCACCAATTTTATCACCTCTACTAAATCTATCTGCTGCAAGACCACCTGCAACAGCAAGACCTAATCCAAAAGGTAGTTTCTTTCCAGCGACTTTACCTAAAGTCTTAGCACCAAGTTTAGCACCCGCTTTAGCACCCGACCTACCTGCTACCTTCATGCCGATGCCAGCACCTAATCTGGTTGCTGCTCTTCCAGCACCACGCTTCACAGCAGCTTTGCCAAGACCTACAGCAGCTGCTTTGGCACCAAAACCACCAATACCTCCGCCGCGACTACCACCAAGTCCTGCTAAACCAGCAACTTTTTGAAACGGTGAATTTCCAGAAAGATCAAATGCTTTCTCTAATTGGTTTTCTTCTCTTCTCGCTAATGCTCTATTAGCAAGTCTATCTGCTCTAGACTGTGCTTCTTTAGCAATCTGGATATTCTCATCAGTTTGCTCTTCTGTTGCACGAACTAACTGAGTAGTGACAAGAGTTAGATTGTCAATCGCTTCCACAACATCAGCAGAACCATCACCAATTTCATCTTGAATTACACTAAGACTCTTGACGAACATTCCATCACCAGGAAGGTCACGCTCAACGCCAAGATTTTGATAGTCAACGTTTACAATAGCATCACTAACAAATCCTTCTGGTTTTAATGGTTTACCAGAAAATCCCATGCTTTTGGCAAGCGGACCACCACGAACTTCAGCAGCAGTTGCCATTGCAGATGGCAAAGTTCTCTGTAGAGCAGAACCTGCTAATGCTTTGCGTAAAGGTGGAGCACTTCTAGGAGTTTCTACCGATACATCATAATCTGTTACTGGTCCACCATCATCAAAAGGGTCAGGATCGGGACCTTTTACAAGTGCTCCACCTTTATCTTCTGCCTTTTTTTCTCTCTTCTCCCTACCATCCAAATAATTTTTAATGGCTTTATAAATTTTGTCGAGATAATCTACCTCTCCTCTAGGATCTTGATATGATAGAAACCCGTGTGCCATTACCTTTTAGCTGCTTCTTGTGCTTGTTTGACTTGTTCTAAGTATTGCATTAAGAGAGTAGTGTAAACCTGTCTCTCCCATGGCATCATATTTTCAATTTCACTCAAACTATATTTATGGTGCTGCATCAAAGCGAAGTTAGTTTTATAATACCCTTCCATAGTGTTATGGAAGAGCGCTATCCGAAAAAATTGCCTAACCCCGTAATAACGAATTCTGAAACTTCACCCGTATTTGGATTTGTCACCGAAAACTCATGTTTTAGTCTAGGTGTAGATTCAAAGAATGACTGCACTTTCTCGAATTGAGAATTAGTCAGACTTTCGATAAATTCAACAAATTCTTTCTTTGAAGTAGTAGAACTATCGTAAACTTCCTCTCCATCAAAAATTTGATCTACGCATGAAGCGATAATCTCAACAACTCCCTCCGTAGTTGGAGTTTGACCCATAACAGAACCAGTGATAAATTCATGCCATGCTGGATACTTCATAATAACACCCATTTCGTCAGATAGCATAATTTTGTTATTATGACCTTCTGGTTTAGTAACTTTAACTTCTGACAAATTCATGGCATAGTTAACTTGCGTAGTATTGTCATCTTTGCAAGTTACCTTCATTTCAACAATTTCGCCAACTGACACAGCACGAATTTGAAGGAAAATATACTCCAAATCAAAAATTGCTAAATCTTCAATTTTTACGCGAGATTGAATACAACTCTTCAGTAGTTGCTTTACAGCACTTTCAATCTGTTTCTCGTCATTTGTGTCTAGTGCTAACAATAGCACTTTTTCTTCTTTTACGACAAATGGACGATATTTGATTTTTTTGCTATTAGACGGAATTTCCAACTCATACGTTGGAAGCACAACTTGTGGTAATGCCATTATGTTTAGACCAGATCATATGTATATTTAGCGCGACTTTCAAAACCAAAAATTAGCGGAAAAAATTTTCCCCCTTTCATGGAATTGAAAAGTCAATTTTGACCTAAGTACCAAGATTTCTTGTTCTTTCTCATGGATCGAAAGGAACTACCTGTATTGGTACTGGTCCTGATGGTTTTGCTGGAACTGTTGGTGGAGGTGATTTTGATCCAGGGATAATAGTTCCTTCGGGACTTATATTATCCATCTTACTGACATCATCTTTTATATTTGAAATATCAAATACTTGAGTATAATGTCTTTGATATTTAAATTGTACAGTAAGTTTAGTAATTTGTGATGAACCAAACTGCAAAGGTACAGCATCAATAGCAAAAGGATATGCTTTCTCTAGAACATAAGTAACTGGATTTCTCTGAGTGGTTGACTCAGGACCAACTTCAGTCTTTCTAATCTTAATTGTACAAGCATAATCATTTCTAAACCTCAGTTTAGTTATTCTATTTTCATCCAATGTTAGTTTACCAGCATTTGCTGGCGTAATTTCTTCACTAAAGATAAAATCATGCCATTGGTTGAAAAATTTTAATGCAGATAGGTTTGCATCTAGCATAAAACCCAACTGCAACTCAGTATAGACTCTAGTGTGTGCGTAATCTATCTGACCAAGACCAGTGTAGAGACCAGTTTGCGTACCAGTTGCAGTGTTAATGTTAGGCAGTTGTGCCTCATCACACATAAATTCAATTATTTGTTTATCAATTACAACAGGGCATCCCTCAAACTGCACGACAAAGTTATTACTGAGTGACATTCCACCCAGTTTTGCCATTTTTGCTGCGAAGGTGTTTATTGACACGCTAAATATCTATGTTGGTCCAACTATATTTATGGCTTACTCTGGGATTTACAAACCTGTTAATCCTGGCAAGTATCGTGGCAATCCAACCAATATTATCTATAGATCACTCTGGGAACGAAAGTTCATGGTGTTCTGTGATAATAACCCCTCGATAATAGAGTGGGGGAGCGAGGAAATCATTATTCCATACCGTGCTCCCGATGGTAGAGTGAGGCGATACTTCCCAGACTTTTACATTAAAGTAAAAGAAAAGAATGGTAGGTTAACCAAATATATTATCGAAATCAAACCCAAGAAACAAACAAAACCCCCGAATGAGAAAAACAAAAAAACTGCTGCCTATCGTAATGCTGCTCTGACTTACGCAAAGAACCAAACTAAGTGGTGTGCTGCGCGAGAGTATTGTGAAGACAGGCAGATGAACTTCTTAATACTTACCGAAGATCACTTAGGAGTCTAGAACAATGGCAACAGGATTTTCCTCCATTCAGCGTAACGATGTTAACGCTAATCCAGGTTACACAACACTTTTCGAGAGAATATCTACTAAAACAGGTGGTGAAAAGAAATCACTATCTTGGTATAGAAATGCTGTAAAAGCAGAGGCAAGTAGATACAAAAAGAACTTCAACAAATATATCTTAGACGAAAAAAAAGATAGAGTTGGTGTTGCTACAGAGCAAGATGAAAATGAACTGCGTAGATATACAGTAGCAGGTCATTTGTATATGTTCGAGTACAAGGCAAAGATGAAGTGGTTGCCTTACTATGACAGATTCCCTCTAGTCTATGTCATTAAAGCAGCAGGTAGAGATGAGTTCTGGGGTGCTAACTTACACTACCTATCACCCAAGAAAAGAATTATTGCTACCAAAAAATTAATGCAAGGTAGAATTGACATACCTAAGAAGTGCTTTCATAAATATCTAAGAGCACATGTAGACGGTTTATTTTTAGATCTTGCTGCTAAAGAGTGGGATACTGCTATCTTACTCCCAACTGAAGATTATGTTAAAGATCTAAATGGCATGGTCTTTCCTGTTGACAAGAAACTTGTATGGGAAGACACTGATGAGAGTTTCTACGATAAAATCAGAGCACATAGAGTGATCAAAGGTTACGGTACAAAACAATCTAGGGAGATGGCAAAATAATGTCTTTAGATCAAAGAGCTCCCAATTATCAAGGAACTTTTCCTGGGCAAACAGTCAAAGTAGAAGCAGGGTTTACTATAAACCAAAATTCTGGTGAATCAGCGGTTCCAGAAACTTACTTCCAATGGGATGCAATATCCAAAAAGTGGAATCGAATTAATCGTACCGAGTATATTCGAGAACAAGCAATTGCCAGAGTGGGTGCTAGTGTTGGTGATCAAGGTGGTCCAGAAGATTATTCCAATTCTTTAAGATATCCCGATAAAGATATTAAAATTGATGGTGGTAGTCACTATGCAATGTTTCAGTTTTTTAATTATGCGCCACCATTTAGCAAAAGAAATCCTAATGAGGCAGCTAGACAACTAGCTCCAGAGTCTATTGGTGCTCAAGGTCCAACAGTGCCTGGTGTCGATCCAACACAAGCAAAAGGATATGACTACAATCAATCAGGTCAATATAATCTAGCAGGTGAAGATTATAAAACTATTTTAATGTACATGCCTGAAGATATTTCTACAGGTTTCAAAGCAAACTGGGGTGGTAAAGCATTCAGTAACATTGGTGCTGCAGCATTAAGAGCAGCAGGTGCAGAAGGATTCCAGAAAATTACTAATACTAATGATGCTATTAGTGAAGCTAGTCAGAGACTTTATGCATTAGGAGGTGCTGCAGCGTTAAGAAAAACTATTCAATCTATTACAGGTGATTCTATTTCAAACAATGATGTTTTTGGTGGTATCTCTGGAGCAATTCTCAACCCAAATACAGAATTGTTATTTGATAGTGTTGACATGAGGAACTTTACTCTGAACTTTAAAATGGTTCCTAGATCTGCACCCGAAGCAGATATTATCAATGAAATCTGTAAGATTTTTAAAGCATGTATGTTGCCAACAAAAAATCCAGGTAAAGTATTTAATGCTTTAAACCAAGGTATTGCTGCTGGTTTTATTGGTGTTCCTAAATTATGCAAAGTACACTTCATGGTAGGGGAAACCGAAAACAAATATTTACCAAAATATAAATTCTGCGCTATCACTGAGGTTAATGTAAGCATGACTCCTGATGGTGTGTATGCTACATACAATAATGATGCACCAGTGGCAACATCTCTGTCAGTTAGTTTCCAAGAAACAAAACTTGTATATGCTGATGAAATTTTAAATAACACAATCAGATAAGATATGTACTTCTCACTAGTTCCAAACATTGCATACGATGAGAAACCTATTAAGTTTCCGTTCTCGGAATCTGATTATGTCATTGCAAAAAATTTCTTTCGTAGGTACAAAGTCAACGACGACATCTTCTCTAACGTAGTATACTTTAAGAAGTATGCTATCACAGATGGAGAGCGTCCTGATACTGTAGCAGATAAAGCATACGGTGATCCATTTTATGACTGGGTTGTATTGATGACAAATAATCTAGTCAACGCTCAGTTTGACTGGCCTAAAACAAACTACCAGTTGTATAAAGAACTAGAAGCAAAGTTTGATGATCCTTATGGTACTATCCATCACTATGAAACCTATGAAATTGGACAGTATCCTGCGGGTCTGGTTGTTGACGAAGCATTCTACAATGGTCAACAGAAACTGAACATTAATGGTTCAGTACAACTAAAAAATGGTAACGAGATTTGCCGTCCCGTCACCATTGCTGAGTGGTATACTAGTGAGAATGAAAAGAAAAGAGAGATCTTCTTACTCAAACCACAATACCTAGAGTCATTTGTTGATGACTTTAAGAGACAAAATCTATACAAAAAAGACGCCAACTATATTAGTCAGCGTCTAAAGAAAACTGGTTGACTTTTCTAGGCAAAATTTTGCCCGAAATTTTTTCCCAGTTTTACCGTTTTGAAAAACCCAATTTGTAGCAAGAAGGTATTGCTATTTTTGGATTCTTTTTCAATACTCTGTAAGCATGACCGTGAACGTCTGTTTCTAAAGTAAGGTGTGCTTTAGTATGAACAAACTGAATCACCAACAGCATCCCAACAAACGAAAGGTTTATATAAGTAACTGGATGATTCAGACCTTTCCAGAGAAA
>Ga0209557_1001415_pt1 | contig 13275 bp, 9 predicted proteins | sample SaaInlV_120m_DNA_4_FD_184672 | JGI IMG/M metagenome (GOLD analysis project Ga0209557, IMG submission 184672) | Marine microbial communities from expanding oxygen minimum zones in the Saanich Inlet - Saanich Inlet SI074_LV_10m_DNA (SPAdes) (version 2) | ecosystem: Environmental > Aquatic > Marine...
CGTTCTCTGGGCAGTGCTTTTGAGGAAGCGACCCAGATGGATCGTGAAGCCTTTTTAGGCGTATATGATGCCGCGGCCGCCGATGACGGTTCGCATTTCTTCCGCACGTTGAAAGAGCTCACCATGCTCGGCTATTTCACCTCCGAAGAGGCGGCCGCGGATGGCGTAGTACATTATGAGCCGGTGCCCACCCGTTACGACGGCTGCGCACCCGTGGATGAGCACACGAAAGTCTTCTATTCCAACATTTAATTTCTAGCGGAAAAGAAAAATGTACGACGAAACGCCCGGTCCTGACCAGACCGGGCGTTTCGCATTTAAAAAATTCCAATTGGCCTTGAACTAAATGGATATGAGTGCGTTAGAAAAAGTAACGACGCAAGTTTGAACGATGCATTTCAAGAAAAATTGGTTTTGGTCTTTGCCCTTGATGGGTTTCTTGTTGGTCTTTTTCACGCAATGTGAATCGACCACGGAAGAAGTTAAGCGAACAGGAGAATCGGACCGCTCGCCTATCGAGTGTTTCGACTACCACTATCCCATCACTGTCGTGTTTGAAGACGATACACTCGAAGTAGTGAGCTTTGACCAATACGCAGATTTACACGTACGTTGCGATGCCGCATTCACGGAGTTTTCAAGAGGCACCGACCCGAAAGGCCGTGATAGCGTCAACCGTACCCCAACGGGAAAAGGACATACCACAGCAACAGGCGCCGGATACGGCGATTGTCCACGCGACAATGACCCCTGGTGCGGCGAATTGCTTTTCCCAGTAACCTTATTAAATGTCCAGGACCACGCGGGCGAAATTGTGGTGACTAATGATAGTATCCTGCAGTACTATCGTTGGATTGTTTGTCAGTAATGACATTGTGTTAGTTGAGAGAAGCCCGGCCTACAAGCCGGGTTTTTCATTTTAAGCCCCTAAAAGCTTTAAGTCTTTCCGCATCATAAGTGAAGGCCGCACTCTGTTTTGGGGCTGTTATTCCATCTGCCTTCACGACCTTCTCCGGGTTGTGTACAATGTTTACAGCCAATGCTGAAATAACCCTTCGATTGCAACGGGTGAAAGGGCAATAAATGATCTTTTATGTAGGCCTCGCGCTGCTCACGTGTAACATCAAGAAGCGGATAGAACTTAATTACGCCTCCTCTGTCTTCAAATATATCTAATGAATTTCGACGGTCGCTTTGCCAACGCATGAGACCGCTGACCCATACGTCGTGTTCGTCCTTCAATTTCTCTAGAGGCTCAACTTTGTTAATGGTGCAACAGTAATCGGGATCCTTTGTCCACGTTTCGTCCGTCGTTGTGAATTCATGTTTCCAATCTTCTGCTCGGACCTCACGGGTTTTCAGTCCATAGACCTTAGTGAGGTACTCTTTGTATAGCAGTGTCTCCTCGAAATGGTATCCTGTATCAATGAACAAGGTTTCTTGCTCAGGTTTGTACACGGAAAAAAGGTGTAATAAATACGCTGAGGTAGCCGCGAATGAACTGGTCAACATAACCTGATCAGGGCGGTAATTTCTATATAATGCAGTGATGCGTTGTTCCGGTTGCAGCGGGCGAAATGCTTCATTTAGGGCTTTGATGTGCTCAGCACGCTCTTGCTCATTCATTTGAGGGTAGTTTGTAAAAACGTGACAAATGTCACGATTTATGCGTGCCACACAAGTTTATTCGCATATTTCTCAGAATTAAAGGGGTTTAACACTTGTCAAAACGCTCACGCATTCGTTAATAAGTTCGCTCAATAAGTCTCAATAGAAACAGCAGAGACAATAACTTTAAAGGAAACAAAAGATTCGGCGAATTAATCGCTAACTCTTTGATGTACAACTTATTCCTATGAGAAGACGCTATTTCTCTCACCTCATACTTGCACTACTTCTGTGGTCGGGTCATGCATTTTCACAATCCATCGCAACCGGCGGACAGTCCCTCGATTTCGGGTCACCCTTAACCGCTAACCCTAGCACTACGACTGGCGGAACCTGTGTATACGATGATGTAATTACCGTTAATGGGGTTTCGTACGATGCAATTGTGACCATCGATGCGATGACAAACGCACTCCTTTCGAACTTCGACGCCACCGCAACTACCAACGGAAATACCGCCGCTAATTTTAGTCCTGCGGTATTATGGACTGGACCTGGTGAAATCTCTTACCGCATCGTATTCATCGAAGACGGCACCGCCGCCAGCCCGGTAGCTGTTACCTTAGGAGAAATCCATTTGACCGCCTGGGATATGGATGCCATAGGTGTCGCAGGAAAGTATTTAGAAAGTAGTGCATTCAGTGGGTACACGTTAGGGAATAGCAGCCTATTAACGCATACTCCGACAGGAACGAATTCCGGTCGCTTTAGCAACACAACCCCTAATTCCAATACGGTAGGAAACTCAGGAACGAGCCGGGTTACTTTGGAATACAGTAATTCGAGCACTTTAAATTTTGCCATCGGTTCCAGTGGATCTGGTAGTATAACCCAGATGATTACTTTCGGGAATCCATCGAATTGGTTCCCCACAACTCCAACACGAACGGCAATCCCAACGTTGACCACTTTTGGAACAACAACCGCATTTTTCACCTGTAGTGGAATTCCTAGCGCAAGCCAATCGCTATTTATTGAGACAAGAAATTTAACAGCCGCTTTAGTGGTTACAGCGCCTACTGGATATGAAGTGAGCACCAGTGCAAACGGAACTTATGCAGGAAGCTTGTCTTTAACTCCCGACAGCACAGGAACTTTAGATACATCCGTATTCATTTCGATGAATGGAACACCCCCTTCGACGAATCCCGCACAAATCACTTTTAGTTCGACGGGAGCTTCTTCTGTAACTGCTTCTCTAAACGGAACCACAGGAGGAACACTCACTGCAAGTAGCTTTACAAAAACCGATCCCACGGCCTGTGCAACTGAAAACGGCACCATCTCTTTTGCTATAACAAACGTTCCCGACGGCTCCTACACGGTCACCTATAAGGGGGGGTCAACAACCGCTACGGTAACCTCCGGCACTGCCGCGATGATCAACCTTGCAGAAGGCCATTATTTAGATATTCAACTTATTGATGCCAACGGCTGTACTTCCGCAACAGGCAATAATATAACCCTGAGTGAACCTATCGACTTCACGGTAACGTACGCCCCGGTGAGTGTGGATATATGTGATAATGCAACTGCTACATTCGGTCTTGCCGTTACCGGTGCAACGCCTGCCTATGTTTGGCAGCAATTTGATGGAAATTCGTGGACTACCGTCGCAGGCGCTACATCAAACACTTTTACCTCAGACCCTTTACAGGATACGACGGCTTACCAAATCGTAGCCACCTCAGCGGCTGGATGTCGCTATACCTCTCCTGAGGCCAATGCCTATGTACATCCTGTGCCAGAAGCTACGCTAAGTGCAACTGCTGCGAGCTGTCCAGGTACTGCAGACGGAAGCGTGGACCTCACCATGGTTACAACGGCTATTCCCATGACGTATTTATGGAATACAGGTGCGACAACAGAAGATTTAACGAACGTAGAAAGCGGTACATATACAGTAAACCTTTTAGATCCTATAGGTTGTCAAGGCAGCGAAAGTATCACTGTAAGCGATAGTGATGGTGTTGCACCGACGGTTTATGCGAAAAATATCACCGTTCAGCTTGATTCTTTAGGTCAAGCGAACATAACAGCTGCGGATGTAGACAGTGCTAGTAGCGATAACTGTAGCCTCGTGCTGACACTAGACAGCACCTCATGGGGTTGTTCAGAATTAGGACCGCACACCGTTATGCTAGTAGGAGCGGACAGCCTATTTACAGATACGGCTTATGCTATTGTAACGGTCATTGATACCGTTGGGCCTACTATAGAATGTCCCACAGATACAACAGTATTTGCCGCGATGGATACCAGTGGTGTTGCCTTCAGCTGGACCGCTCCTGTTGTATTTGATGCGTGTGGAATAGACAGCACATACAGCACCGCAATGAGCGGTGGGTGGTTTACCATAGGATCCCACGAAGTATGGACTTTTTCAGAGGATGCGAATGGAAATTGGGACAGTTGCGCATTCTCAATCACCGTGCAAGACACCTTTGCGCCTTCATTCGTTAGCTGCCCCGCAGATACACTCTTATTCGCGGATGCAATGAATTGTGGAGCGAATTTATACTGGACCGCGCCCATAGCTTTAGACAACAGCGACAGCGTGAGCTACAACCATAGCGATACCAGCGGCACGTTTTTCTTCGTGGGGGTAGATACGGTATTCCACTATGCAACAGACCCAAGCGGAAATACGGATACTTGCTTCTTTGTGGTAACCGTTCAGGATACCATCGCACCTGCCCGGACAGGCACCCTAGATACGCTCACGGTTCAAGCCGGAACAGATACGTGTGGCATCTTTACTGACAGCCTCACCTTAACCCCTCCTACTATTGTTGAAGCATGTGGAATAGATACATTATACCACAATGCCGATTCTTATTATGCGCAAGGGCAATATGACATTTACTGGTATGTAACCGACGTTCATGACAATATGGATTCTATTCTTCAACGTCTGGTTGTAGAAGAGACAGTTAAGCCGCAACTGTATTGTCCGGATTCAACGACCATTTATGCCAGCTCAGATTCAACCTGGACTCAAGTCTACTGGACTGGCGACAGCGTTTGGGACAACTGCGGTATGGATACCTCTTACTTCAATTTAGATACAGGCTCTTACCTTCAGATAGGAGTTTATAAAGTTGACTTCTATGGGATTGACCTTAGTGGCAACAGCGATACTTGTAGCTTCTTCTTGACCGTAGCGGATACCACTGCACCTGTCATAACATGGGGAATGAATGATACGACACTCATTGCATTGGCTGACAGCTGTACGGCGACATTGAATTGGCCTACACCTAGTATTGAGGAGAATAGTACCAATTATACCACGATGTACTACAACACCAACGGTACCTCAGCCACCTTCAACTTTGGGTCGCATGTTCTGGCTTATGTCGTTACAGACGCTGCAGGGAACAAAGACAGCGTGGGGATCACAGTAACGGTTATCGATAGTTCAGGACCCTTATTCCTGGTGCAGCCTGCTGCGTTGATTTTAGACACACAAGGCTTCGATACGCTTCTGATCAGTGCTGTTGATACAGGAACTTATGATTGTAATGGTATCGATTCCCTATGGCTGAGTAAAACGGTGTTTACTTGTGCCGACATCGGAACACCAGCGGTATGGTTCTATGCGCAGGATACCTTAGGTAATCTAGATAGCGTCGCATTAAGCGTGACGGTAAATACCGGTCCTAACGGTGTGGTTCAAGCCACCACAAGCACCACAGATGTGCTTTGTAATGGTGATGCAACGGGTACAGCCACGTTGTTCCCAACCGGCGGTTCTGGTGCCTACAGCTACACCTGGACTTCACTAGATACTACTGCAAGCGTTACTGGACTATTAGCCGGAACGTATTTCTATGATGTAAGCGACACCAACGGTTGTGTTGCATCCAGTAGTGTCACGATTGGTGAACCTGCTGCACTTTCTTCCACTATTGTAGTGTCCAATTATAACGGGTTCGGTGTAAGCGCCGAAGGTGCAAGCGACGGTTCTGTGGACCTAACCGTAACTGGCGGTATAGTGCCATTTACATATGACTGGAACAACGGGTATGCTACAACTGAAGATCTCAATGGACTCTCAGAAGGCACTTATTTTGTAACGGTAACCGACAGTAACGGATGTACGGTTTTAGATACCGCAGTTCTAACAGAACCAGACTATTTCAAAGCTGTCGCTACCAATCTTAGCAATAATATCTGTCCAGATGAGACCAACGGTAGCGTGTTTGTGACCCTCAGCGGAGGTGTTACCCCTATCACCCTTTCGTGGAGTAATGGTGCTTCAACAGATACGCTTACAGGGCTTGTCTCTGGCTGGTATACCATCACTGCGGTTGATGGAAATGGCGTACTGGCAACAGACAGCATTGAAGTATTATCTGAAGATTTAGATTGTGACGGCATCCTGAATATTGATGAAGGAGGCGTTCCCGGTGGCGGTGGCGGACTCACTGATACCGATGGCGACGGCATCCCTAACCTGGAAGATACCGACAGTGACGGTGACGGAATTAGCGATGCTTTAGAGTTCGATTCTAACGGCGATGGAGTAGGATTTGACGACTGTGACGATGATGGGATACCTAACTTCTTAGATCCAGATGAATGTGAACTTAAAGCGGCCACGGTACTCACCCCAGACGGCGATGGAAATAACGATTTCTGGGTCATTCCAGGCATCACGCAGTATCCAGGCTCACACGTGGTCATATTTAACCGCTTAGGAATTCAAGTTTACGAGAATGAAGACTACCAAAATGATTTTGATGGTCGAGCGAATGCGGCGACGTATTTGAATAACGCTCAAGAAATTCTTCCTACAGGAACCTATTATTATTACGTAAGGATGGGCGGTACATCAACTGCTGAATACAATGGTTACCTCTACATTAACCGCTAAGGCCATGAAGATGAATACATTTATAACTAGATTCAAGAAACTGCTTTTGACCGAATGTTTAGTGGTACTATTACTATTGACCGCTAGTACACTTTTTGGCCAGCAACACCCTTCGTTAGATAACTATCTATTTACCCCTGTCGCTGTATCTCCTGCGCACGCCGGTATGCAAGACCAACACGTAGTGAGTATTGTCGATGCACAATGGGCGGGACTTAAAGGTGCTCCACGAACTGGGATGATCAGTATGGACTACCGCAACCTGCGTGGCTTAGGTCTGAACCTGACGTTGATTAATGACCAGGTCGGCCCAGCCGTTACGCAACATGCTGCAGTAAGTGGTGCCTACCACCTTCAGGTAAGCGAGAATGCAAAGCTTAGTACAGGATTGCGTGTCACAGTGGGGCGTACTTCTGTTGATTTGCTCGATGAAACCTATTACAACCTGGTCGATCCTAATATTTACGACTTACAAGGTCCACTAATGGCAAACGTAGATATCGGCTCTACGTTTAATACTCCTACCTATTATGCGGGTATCAGTTTTAAAAACGTGAATCGTGCCGAAATTTATGACAACAACTACACTGCTCAGGTACTGCAGGTTTTTGGTGGCCACCGACTACCCCTAAAAGGTGGATGGTCGCTGCGTTCGAGCTTCCTTGCAAGTGCTGCGACTAATAGTCCGGCAGATGTAAATTTCCACGCGTTTGTTGAGCATCAGGAGAAATGGGGACTGGGAGCGCATTACAGTCCAGCAGATGAGATGGGGGTACTACTCCGTCTTAATCCGAGCCGCGATTGGCATGTATTCTATCAATACAACTACCCGCTTACAGACCTTGTTTATCTGACGCAGCGCAGCCATGTGATTGGCTTGAGCTTCAACGTTGCGCCTAGAATTGATTCGTTCACCTCGCCAAGATTATTTTTATGAGACGTTTCCTAAACACTTCAAGTTTGGTTCTTCTGGCTGTCTTCGCCAGTGCACCGTTGTTTGGCCAAATAAAAGAAGCACTCGCTCAGCCAGATACACTCATACATCAGGAGATCGGCGATGCACTCGCAGATGACTATGCAGGAGTGCCTTACGGAAAAGGGCACGTACTGTTTTTATCAAACCGTGGAGGATCTGCCACTACCTCACGTGATCCACAGACCAACGAACCATTTGCACGTCCGTTTTTACTGCGTATAAAGGATTTAAAAACCCTTCCCTATACACTCCCTGAATTCCTAGCGAATCAACGGTATTACATAGGACAATGTGCGCTTCTACCTGACAGCTCCGCGCTCATTGCAAGCCATAGTCGTAAAAAGCCCTACAAAGATGGTCGCGTGGGAATGACCCTCACCTATATTCCATTTAATGGTGAGGAAGCTAGAGAGCTGCCTTTTGTTGCCCCTGATTCAGATTACCAACATCCTTATTTCGATGCCCTAGATTATACTTTGTATTTCGCATCTAATGTCGATGGCGGAAAAGGCGGTTACGATCTCTATAAAAGCACACTCAGTTTCGACGGAGTTTGGAGCACTCCACAGGGTGTCGACATTGCAAACACGAAAGACGATGAGGTATTCCCCACCGCCTCAACAGATCTAGATCTCTACTTCTCACGTTCCTCCCGCAACTATGGACTGCAACTCTATGCGCACGGCGATGGAGATACTCTTGCGCAGCCGGTCGCATTAAACAACAGAGGCGACGACTTTGGGCTGCTCTTCTTAAACGACAGCACGCTGCTCGTTTCGCAAAGTAAACGTCCAGCAAGCCCAGCCAATTTGCATATTTATAGCTTGCCTATTCCACCTCCTCCGCCTCCTGTAGATACCGCAGCGCTCGCGGCTCAAGCATTAGAAGACAGTCTAACGATGGCAGCACTAAAAGCGGATTCTATCGCTGCATATGACCTTGCCAATGCCGATACTCCGGACAAAAAGGAAAGTGACATAGGGAAAGGAAAAAGCAATACATGGGTCACCGATAACAGTCCCGAACCGGGCACTACATCTGGCTACAGCATTATTGTAGGCGGCTTTGTAGACCGCGATCTTGCCGAAGGGTTCCTTGAAGGTATCGTAGGCTGGGCACCAGAGGCCTTCCTATCGCGCTACAATGACAAATACTATGTCGTCCACAGCGTCCACAAATATCGAGAGGATGCAAATTCTGCAAAAGCCTCAGTGAACAACAGAGACTACCGCGCGTGGGTGTTGAGTAAGGGGTTAAAACCTATAATTAATACCTAAACCGCCAACTAAAGGCACAAAAGTAGCCTTAAGTCCTACTTTGTCAGTAAAGTGATATTCGAAAGAGGCCCCGCCTATTGGAGTGAATTCTGTGCTGAAAAGGAAGGTATGTGATAATGGTATTTACGGGTAATTATATAGGTTTTTATGGTAGCCATAGAGTGTCCCAATAGTAAGGTGGCCTGTAATTTTATTCGACTTTAAAAACTCCGTCTTATAGCAAATAGCAACCGTTGCGTCACGATAAGAATTGATGAAATACCCTTAGCTCAAACCAATGGTAATTTATTGAAGACAGATGGCTCACAGCTAAGTCACCCCTAAGATAATGGGTGGTATATGGAGCATATGAAATTTGATTCTGTGGTTTCGACCAATGCAATATGCGCTGACCAGAAACTGGCTTCGCTGCAATAAAGAACAGAGGCAGAAGAAATCTACACAACATCATGAACTTAGGGTTTGGTTGGTTTTCTTAAAGATAAAAAAACCCGCCCGATTGCTCAGGCGGGCAGGTTTAGTCTAGACGCGCTAAAATCATTCGCTTTGTTTTATCCCTCTTAGAATGACTAATTCAAAGATTCAAACGCTGCTGTAAAATCACCATAATTCTGCTGAAAGAGAATCTTTCCTTCTTCATCAAAATCAAAAGAGACGTACAATGGAATGAGTACACTTTTAGCTTCTGTCGAATCTGTTGCCGTCTTTATGATGTTCCATTTTCCGTAATAACGAACGGAGCCGTCAGGTTCGTTCGTCTGCGGATTTACGCCCGGAAGTAATCTTAATGGTGTCGTAAGTTCAGCATCAAAGGTCTCGTACCAGGCTATTCTGTTTGTTTTAAACTCTTCTAAACGCGTTGAGTCGCCTGTGGAATTAAAACGCGTCTGTGCACCAACGAAGTCTTCACTGTAATGCTCAAACGAAACCACCTCGTTTTGAAGGTTATCTATCACAGTACGAACAGTTTCACAGTTCGTCTCAAAAACTGACGAGACAGTGTTTGTTTCTTCTGGTGCTTGACACGCTATAGCCGTTAGGCCAACGGCGAAAAATCCTATTACTTTTTTCATTCTTATAGTTTTATAAAAAGTGCCAGAGACTTTAAAATCCCCAGCACTCAATGTTCGTATTAAAGTTCTTCTGCTCTTTCCTTGGAAGCGGTCCAATTGTTATTCAATTCATACGCCTTCATGTACATCTTCTTTGCCATAGCAGAATCTCCTACAGTTAGATAATACTCGCCGTAGGAATCATAGGCATTAGGAACATCTGCATTTGCACGAGCGAAAATCTCGAAGTGTTGCTTTGCTTTTTCCATGTCCCCAGCGGCCATGTATTTATAACCCATCATATTGTTTACGCCGCCTTGCTCTGGCATTCTGTCCCACGCTATTTTCATGATATCAATGGCAAGTTCAGGATCTTCTTCTCCCCAAGCATACCATACGCGAACCATTGGGTCCGCTGGAGCAAAAATCAAGGCCTGCTCTAAATGATGATTACCCGCTTCACGATCGGTGGTGTATGATTTTATAAAGTGAGCTTCAGCACGGCTTGCTCCTTCGAGTTTAGTTTCAGCAATGGCACGAGTAGCGTTTAAGCTTTCTACATCTCTTTTCATCCAATGATACTGAAGCTGTCCTAGATGCGCCGTTGCCCAGTTCGGGTCTGCTGCAACAAGAGAATCTGAGATCGTTTTAGCGCGATCCATTTCTAAATTCATCATCGCGCTTCTCATTTCGTTGTAGGCACTCATAGCACCTTCCATCTCTGTGGATGGCCAAAGGAAACCTTTTGATAAGTTTTGGTTATCAACTGCTACGAAACGGCTCCATTTGAGTTTACCGTCCTCTTCTGTTATAATCCCGGAAAAGTTTCTGTAGGTCGTATTCACCCCCGCGATATACCATTGTATGGTTCCCATAACATTCGCATGGCCACCCATTAAGTATACATCGTGCAAGGTTACTTTTATGGAGTCTTCATAAAAAGCGCTGCCGTCATTGTTTTCGTCTACAACGAAATCTCGTGGTGTATTTTTCCATACAGGATTTGACCATAATTTAAGGTCAGAAGCGGCGCCTGCATAAAACCCTTCAACTGCGGCTTCATAGCCTACCTGGTTTTCGATGTGGGAGATTGCGAATTCACGAACAGCATCCTCTGAAAGCGAGGCCTGCGTGCAGCTCACTGCTGTCAGTGCGGCAGCGGCTAGAATTAGATACTTTTTCATGGTTTTGTTCTGTTAGTTAAGTTTCTAAGTTACTCTTTCTCATTCGGTTTCTTGTTTCATTTTGTCCATAATAAACTATAAAACAGAAACTTAATGTTTACGAAACGTGAGAGAGGGGGTGACCTCCCGTTATCGTACATTTGAACCGATGTCAGCACAGAAAGAACATACTATTGCTATTCTAGGATTGGGCTATGTAGGCCTGCCTTTAGCTGTGGCGTTTTCGAAGACATATAAAACTCTGGGGTTCGATATCAATGCGGAGAAAGCGGGTTTGATTGCGTCGGGGGTAGATCCTACGAATGAATTGGACGGTGACCAATTATCCCACGCCCTCCAATCGCACCTTCAAATCACTGCAGACCCCACCCTTCTCGCTTCATGCAACACTTTTATCATTACTGTACCTACAGACATTCATCCGGATAAGTCCCCTAACCTTGAACCGCTCATCGCTTCGAGTGCCTTAGTAGGCGAACACCTCAAAAAAGGAGATTTAGTGATTTACGAGAGCACTACCTACCCCGGCTGTACGGAAGAAGTGTGCGTACCTATTCTAAGCGAAAAAAGTGGCCTTATATTCAACCAAGACTATACAGTAGGCTACAGCCCAGAGCGCATTAACCCTGGTGATAAACAGCGCAACGTTACCAACATTCTCAAAGTGACCTCAGGCTCAACCCCTGAAGCAGGGCAGGAAGTGGATGCGTTATACAATGCCATTATTACAGCAGGAACACATCTAGCGCCCAGCATCAAAGTTGCAGAGGCCGCAAAAGCCATTGAAAATGCACAACGCGATGTGAACATCAGTTTCATTAATGAGTTGGCTTTGATTTTTGACAAACTCAACATCGACACTGGTGATGTGCTCGCCGCTGCAGGTACCAAATGGAATTTTTTACCCTTCAAACCCGGACTTGTGGGCGGACATTGTATTAGTGTAGATCCTTATTATCTCGCACACAAAGCACAAGAAGTGGGTCACGACCCTCAGGTCATTTTATCGGGCCGCAGGATTAACGATAGCATGGGGCTGCATGTTGCAAGCTCGGTGGTGAAGCTATTGCATCAAAAAGACCTGCCCGTAAAAGGCGGAAAAGCACTCATTCTAGGTCTGGCCTTCAAGGAAAATACCGGCGATGTACGCAACTCTAAAGTCGTGGATGTGTATCAAGAATTAGACAGCTTTGGTATGGAAGTCGACGTGTACGATCCTTTAGCAAATCCAGCACAGGCCTTGAGAGAATACGGTATAGAATTAGTCCAGGAGATCAATTTATCAGAGTACCAAGCGATACTTCTTGCCGTACCGCACCACACTTTTACTACGCTGGCTATCCAAACTTCGCCGCAACGTGTGGTTTATGACCTAAAAGGTGTACTCCCGCGTCAAAACATCGATAAACGCCTATAAAAAAGACCGCTCTAAGCGGCCTTTCTGTTATTTTCTAGCGTAATCATCCTGAACACGAACGATATCGTCCTCATCTGAGGGATGATCTGGATCTGTGTGTTGCCAGAATTCTGCAATAACGCCCCATCCTTCAAGACCGATCAAACGGTGGCGCTCGCCTTTTTCCAAGACAATAGTTTCACCAGCCTCAAAACGAACCAATTCTCCTTCGTCATCCGTCGCACTGCGCACAATACCCACGGGACCTTCAACCACGCGCCAGGTCTCCGCACGACGGTGGTGGTATTGCCAGCTCAAACGCGCCTCTGGCTTTACTAAAAGAATCTTAGGACTCAGCTTCCCTGCAATACGTAAAGGAGCTACATCAAGTCCTTCGAAGTAGATATCCGCAAACGCTTGGGCTTGGTTTTCGTCTAATACGAAAAACCCTCCCCATGGGCGGTTCAGGTCGTAACGGTCAATGCGCAATCCCTGATTATATAATTTAATACGAGTGGTTTCAAAGATATCCATGTAGATTTTGAATTGATTTGGTGGTTCAAAAATAGACAGAAACCCCAATCATCAACCTTCGGCACGGAATTTGTGTCTCGATTGGAACTAAAAACTGTTGAAAACCTAGATTAATCAACACTTAACACAAGATTGTCTATCTTCGCTAAACCAACCAGCAAAACCTTTTACTCATGAGCTCAGCACTCTACCCTCTGGTGCCACCCTTTATGGCAGTGGTGATTTTGCTAGCGCGGCTACTAATGGACTTCGGCTACAAGCTGGGTTTAGTGGATCAGCCGAACGAGCGTTCGTCGCACACTAAAATCG
>Ga0209557_1001422_pt1 | contig 13252 bp, 20 predicted proteins | sample SaaInlV_120m_DNA_4_FD_184672 | JGI IMG/M metagenome (GOLD analysis project Ga0209557, IMG submission 184672) | Marine microbial communities from expanding oxygen minimum zones in the Saanich Inlet - Saanich Inlet SI074_LV_10m_DNA (SPAdes) (version 2) | ecosystem: Environmental > Aquatic > Marine...
TAACTGTGCAAAACATTCTAGGCGGCGTTCGATCAACATGTACATATGTTGGTGCTAACACACTCAAACAACTCAGTAAGTGTACAACATTTATTCGTGTAAACAATCAGTTTAATCGTACATATGAATCAACCACAACAAAACTTTAAGACTGTATAAATACTACTAACAAACAAGTAGGATAGAACTATGAGATACCGTGAGTTACGTGAATACGAAGATCTAAATCAAGAGAAACAAAAAATTATTCAAACTATTAGTGGTTTGGCTGCTGAAGATGACGATCAGGCCGCACTACTGGATCGTATCTGGAAACTACTTAATACTGAAACAGTAACCAATAATATCACAAACAGCTTCATGGAACCCATGAAAGATGAGTTTATGAGTGATAAGGTTAAAGATTTACACAGACTTGAAATTACAAAAATACTAAGTCAACTTGATAGTGATTACAAAGCAATGGACGGCTTCCTCAAGAAGTTAGAGCGTGGCGGTGTAGTTAATATTGATGCACTAAAACAACCTATCAATAGCTTTAATGCTATTTTTGATGGCGATGGCATTGCTATTAAAGCGTTTGATGCACTTAAAATGTATGGTGTTGGACAAAACCAGAAAGGCCCTGGTGAGTTTGCACTGGCTGTATTAAGCAATAAAATACGTTTGGCACAAGGCGAAGGCGATACTGAAATTGATGGTATTGGTAAAGTAGAAGTTAAAGCGGCTGTGGGATCAAGTGGTGCAGGTGGACGTTTAGGACACGGCGGCGCAAGTCAATCCAGTCAAATGCGTATCTTAGAAACTTTTCAAGATCTAATTCCAAACACTATTGCACGTATCACTAACAGTATTAGTATTACTGAGTTTGTTAAAAGTATGAATTCAGAGCTACCAGTAACTGGTCCTGATGGATCTAAAAATGCTGGCGATCGTGAACGTATTGCACGTGCATTGTTTACACCAAACTTTAGTGGTTATGCGGCTCCTATTGCCGCAGCATTTAGACAAGAAGATCCCGAAGTTATTATTGCAGCCTATGTAGAACAAAACTTCGAATGGTATAAGAACCGTGATAATTTCGATGCATACTTGTGTATTAGTTTCACTAGACAAAAAACTGCTATGGGTACAACTGGCAAAGACATTGTTAACCTACGCAAAGCAGGACAAATTACTGGATTTGGCATCAGTGTTATTCCAACAAAAGCTGGACCACGTGAACAGTTTGCTCAAATTAGTATGAGTGCTTCAGGCATCTAACCCTCCCCCACATTTTAATATTACTGTCATGCATACCGACTATGCAAAAATAGTGCAGTGACCCTTACGTATTTTGTGTTATAATAAGCTAAATAAATGCGTATAAGGAATTGTACAACACACATAGACACATTGGATAGACAATGCGGATCATCCATCCGTTACAAGTGATTGACGAATACCAAAGGTATTTGCACCGCCGGGGAAGTTCCGGGGTATTGCTTTCCTCAAGCATCATAAAAACTTAATCAAGGAGAACGAAATGTTTAAAGATACATTTAGCGGACTTGTGAGTTTACTTGGAACCCCACTTCCAACTAGGAAGTTCGAAAAAGAGATGCTCACATACGCAAAAACAGAGTACGGAAAAGATTGGCAGTATGCTTATTCTTATATGTTAACCCACGGCGGTCGTGGCCCAAGAGCAGGAGTATTCAACTAATGGCACATTATGTAATAGAAGCGTCAAGTTGGATCCAAGATGCAATCGAAGGATTTAACGACTTACGTAGATCAATGAAACTACGTGCAGAACGTAAAGCATCATACAAACAAACTTATAAAGAACTCAGCAAGTTAAACGACTATGAATTAAACGACATTGGCATTTGCCGTGGCGACATTCGTAACATTGCACGTGGCGATAGAACAATCAAACGTGGCATAGAAGTTAACGAAAACTTGAGAGGATCTGTATAATGACTGTAGCAACAATGAAATCAAACACCTGGGACTTTACATGCAAGTTATGTAAAACGTTACAAACTGCATTAAGTATTGCCTTTGTAGCACTGATCGCTTTTGGTGAATCAGCAGGTAGAGCAAGAGCGGCAAGCGCACTAGCAAGAGAAGGTTTCCACGACGAAGCCAAAGCACTAATGTTAAGTCCAAGGGAGTTTGGTAAAGATGTTTAAAAAATTCTTAAAAGCAATGGAATACAGAAGTTACTGTATGAGTATCAAACAACTTAGAGACATGGGCGAATTTACAAAAGCTAATGAAATTTCTGAGTTTAAGCATAACATGTACAAAACATCATGATAGATCCAGATCACACATATGTAAAGCCCAAGGGCGAAAAGAAAAAAGGCGGCAAATAAGCTGCTACGTTTTTACACACCAGAATCTGGTTGACCTTTGGGTCAACCAGTGCTATATATGGATGTGGAGCGTAGGATTATGAAACCAAATAAAAACTTTGAATTGAATATAAGAGACATTGAAGTTATAGAATCAGCACTAAGAGCAAAGGCTGGACGTAGAGGAATGGCTATTGCTCAAGGCGATGTATCTGAAAAGCTAAAAGAAGAAATGCACGAGATACAAGAACTGCTAGGACGTATACATCACCAAAAGGTATGGTACAGTCCAAAAGAATTTGTCCCAGGCGGTTGACAAATAGATAAATATCTGTGTTATACTTATAACACTACACACATACACACAAGGAGAACTATTATGTCAGTAGATACAAAATATGGCGAGGCTATTATGAAGCAAACTCAGGAAATGGCTGAGATGTTTAAAGCTGCAATGCCAAAAATCACAACAAATAAAAACGGTTACGAAATTCGTACAAAAGTGCTAGAGATGGCACAAAGCAATATCTGGCAAGACTATCACGCCAAATGGGCAGGTTGGGAACAAACTGTAAAGCGTGATAAGGATACTGGAGAGATTATTCAAGAAGTTAAACTACCAGAAGTACCTGGAGCAGATGCAGTATTAGAAGCAGCTGAAAAGTTTTACTCGTTTGTAAACGCAAAATAAATATATAGTCAAAGACAGTTTAGAACGTCGGTATTAGAAATATTTAAATAAGAGACCCGGTAATGTGTATTATTACCGGGCCTTTTTGTCTTATACGTTGTTTTTAATTTTGTTCATTCTTAAATTTGTCAATTCTTTCTATATAGTTTGTTTGAGCATGGTCGTACAAACTATCAAACACTTGTCGTTTCTTCCAGGCCTGTCTGTATCCTCTAAATCTATCTTTAAAGCGTTGCCAAGGCGTAGCATTTCTTATATTGCCATAAGTGTTTATATAGTGTAAGTCACCAACGTGTCTAAACAACATTGCCCACAGTGGAACTCTACAAACTGCATCATTGTTATTAACAAAGCGATGTAATTCATATTTGCTGTCAAACTCTTTACTGAAACTTGGTGATCCTACTCTTGGTGAGCCATAGTTATAACATATTGTGCCTGCTGGTAAACGGCAAGTAGCAAGTGTACTCATAGCCGCTCCCAGACTGTGTCCGGTTACATAAATTGGTTTGCCTGGGTGTGTTTTGAGCCATTCTTCCACTTCTGTCCATATCTTGTCTATTTCGCCTCTAAAACCTGCATGCACTGTTCCGCCGTATTGTGATTTTTTATGCCATGCTTTAGCGTCAGCAAGTAAGTCTGAAGCCTGTTTGGGTTCAGTTCCTCTAAAAGCAAGGAATACTATGCCATTCTTTTCTAAGCCATATGCCTGAGCGCCGTCTTTATCAAAGTACTTGTTGTCTGAGAATTTGGCGGCTTTAAATATTTTACGAGCCGTTAACGGTTGTGCGTATGCTATTCCTGCTAATCTTGCGAGCCAGTGTGCTTTTTTATAATCAAATTGTGTGTTGTCAAAATGCCAGTCGTTTAAATCCATATCATCCATCCTTGCGAGTTAGTTCATCAATTGCTGATTTATTATCTGAAATCCTACTATCTTGGACCTTATCGATCATATCTTGTAGTTTGTTTGCTTTTTCTAAATCAGTGTCTAAATGGAGGTCTGAATTAATAACCTTTTCCAGTTTAAGTGTTGGAATACGTTCGTTTGGCACATAACGCCAAGTATACCCACGGTCTCCGTATACACCAAAAACTGTTTCAGTGAGTCCAATTTTAACTATAATACTTTCGTTTCCATCCAGTATTACTTTGTCGCCTTCACTGAACGCTCTGTTCATTTTAAACATCATGCCTTTTGCAATCTTAGTTGCAAAGTCTTTAAACCATAATGTTATAACTAGTAGTAGTAATGCACTTATAAAAGGCATTAACAGGTTTGTAATCTCCAAGCCAACAGCGTTGGCTGATAAAATGTTGCTATCCATATCTTTTCTCCACAACTATTTATTGACTTTTGTTAAATATAAGTGTATAGTTAATTTATAAAGGATAATTTGAATGCAACATACTATTGAGGATTTGACTAGACGAATAAATGTAATGCACGACAAAGCTATAGAATTGCACCGATTGCGTAATCAATATAGCAACCTAACAGAACAAACTTACGATCACACAGGATGCCTAGCACTGATTGAAGATATACAATCACTCGCACTGGGCATTGCCATGGATCGACAAGGCAAAGAAATTTTAACAGAAATGGAATATGCCCGCTCTTAGCTCAGCTGGATAGAGCAACTGCCTTCTAAGCAGTAGGTCACAGGTTCGAATCCTGTAGAGCGGGCCAGAACACATGACAATAGACTTGCATGGATACACTGTACATCAGGCCTGGAACGTCTTTCGATCGCGAATAGACGATGCATATTATTCTGGTTATCGTAAATGCAGAGTGATAACTGGATATGGAGCAATCCAAACTGAGATAAGTACTTGGGCAAACAACCATGATAAAGTAATGTCATGTAATAGACAAGACCCCAACCAGGGTAGCTTTATTGTAAAACTAAAAAAGAGAAAATAATGGCAATGTACGAACAAACAGTCCAGAGTGTACAGCACTGGACTGACAAAACATTCAGTTTTAAGATAGACAGACCAGACGGATTTCGATTCCGCAATGGCGAGTTTGTAATGATTGGATTAGACGATCCAGATCAAGGTAAAATACTACGAGCATACAGTATTGCAAGTCCAAATTGGGCTGAGCATCTGGAGTTTTTAAGTATTAAAGTGGCTGATGGCCCACTAACAAGTCGCCTACAACATATGAAACCAGGTGATAAGGTTATAATGAATCGCAAAAGCGTGGGTACACTTGTGTTGGATGCACTACAGCCAGGGCGTAATCTATATTTGCTTGCAACTGGTACTGGACTTGCTCCATTTATGAGCGTAGCATTTGATCCAGAAACATACGAACAATATGAAAAGGTTATACTGATACACACTGTGCGAACAATGGCAGAGCATGCATACCGCGATGAACTAACTAATTTAATTAAGCATGAACACTTGGCAGACATAGTTCGTGATAAATTTGTATATGTACCCACAGTGACACAAGAAAATGATGAAACTGGTTTTGCACTGCAAGGACGGTGTAGTACACTATTAAAGAACGGATCTATATCTATATCATGTGTAATTCCTAGTTTTGATGTAAATACAGATGCAGCCATGATATGTGGTAGTACTGGCATGAACCAAGAGTTCATTGAATACTTTGAAGGCCTTGGTGGTAAATGTGGTACTAATAATGAACGTGGTTGCTTTGTGTATGAGAAGGCATTTGTGGATTGAGATCACTAGACGGTAAAATATTAGTAGCACTACCAAATATCACACAGGGTGTGTTTAGTAAAAGTCTGGTGTTTGTACAGCAGAGTGATGAAGATGGGGCAATAGGATTTATTCTTAACAAAAAGTTCCCTCCCAATAAAGCAAAGTATATTGCACAACAGTTAAATATACCAGACTGGCATAAAGTGTTTTATGGTGGTCCAACAGCAACACACACTGGATTTGTACTGCACAGTGGAGATTATCAGAACAGTGATACCATACAGGTACTGGATGATGTATGGTTTACACCGGGCGGTAGTATTATTGAGGATATAAAAGCTGGCAATACGCCTGCTGATTATATGCTTATACTGGGTCACAGTAGTTGGGCGCCAGGACAACTGGATGCTGAGATGGAAGGATTGCCTCCTTTTGAAGCAAGTAGTTGGGTAACAGCGGCTCCTGATCCCAGTATGTTTTATGGGAACCAAGATGCAATAAGAGCATGGGATTTTGCTATAAGACAAACAGCAAAAGAACGCAGTCAATTTATACTGGATAATTATTAAGAAGGGTAGTTACGTAATAAACTCGTGCAGCACCACGGTAAGTGTTGCAAATTAATAAAAACCACGTACTTTAGTAATAAGTGCGTGGTTTTCTATTGTGATTCACATAAATATGTATGAGGAAATATATAGTTTTATGAGCCGACTGTCAAAAAGTCGTCATATTACAAGTGTCAAATATTTGTGTATGTCAATTTTTTGTTTGTGGGTTTTTAAAGGTAAATATAATTATAGGAGTAGTGATGTTAAAATGTATAAAAATACCAGTATTCGTTGTGGTCGTATTATTGACTACATCTAGTACAGTCAGTGCTGATTTGGTGTGGGGCTTTAAGTCTCCAGCATTTCATTACGGCAATGGATATAGTACACACGTATTAAGTGTTGAACAATTACAATTTAATCGGCGCCAAGATCGTAAAGATGCGGCGGCGGCAGAACAAGCACGTCTAGAGCGTGAACTTGAAAACACTACTTTGAATAAATTCCTTAAAAACGTAGAATCAAGGATCTATGCAACTCTTTCAAAACAGATGGTGGATAGCATGTTTGCAGCCTGTACAGATACAACAGGAGCTTCATGTCCAACCACTGGCTCAGCGGAGATTGAAGGTAGTACAATTACTTGGACCAAAGACACAACAACAGGAAGTATTACACTTGACATTGTTGATACAGACGGTACAACTACTACTATCACTATTCCGGGTGCAGGGGAGTTTAATTTCTAATGATTAAATTACTATCAGTAATAATAATAGCATCAATATTAAGTGGATGCACTGGTGTAATGGAACGTAGTTTAGACGTAGTCAATAATGCTGGACCAGCTAGACTACAGAATAGCCCAAATCCAGAACGACTTGACGCTGTACCGCCTTTAAACGGGAATAAAATTACTATTGCAGTATATGGTTTTATAGACAAAACCGGACAGCGCAAACCAGCCGATAACATTGCAAACTTGAGCAGTGCGGTTACCCAAGGCAGTGAAGTGTGGGTAATCAAAGCTCTTCAAGATGTAGGCAATGAGTCTTGGTTTCAAGTTGTGGAACGTGTAGGGATGGACAATCTTATTAAAGAACGTCAACTCATCCGCAATACACGAGATGTATACGAAAAGGAATTACCCAATGGTCCAACTCCATTAAAGCCCATGCTATTTGCAGGGCTAATACTTGAAGGTGGAATTGTTGGGTACGACAGCAATGTTGCTGTTGGTGGTGCCGGCGCTCGATATTTAGGCGTTGGTGCTCAAACTGAATACCGAGTAGACACAGTCACAGTAGTGATGCGTCTGGTTTCAGTAAGTACAGGAAAAGTATTATTAAGCGTGGCAACTGAGAAAACCATAGCTAGTTACAGGTCCGGTGCTGACATTTTCCGATTTTTAGATTTGGGAACCAAACTGGTTGAATCAGAGACAGGTTATAGCGTGAATGAACCAGTCAATTATGCAGTAAGAGAAGCCATTGAGGCAGGTGTGATTGAACTAATATACGAAGGAAGAGATAAAGAACTTTGGAAGTTCAAAGGAGAATAGAAGATGATGACGAAGATTTTCTTCTTGCCAGTGGTATTCTTATCCGTAACATTAGGGTTAGTCTCGCATAGTGCGATGGCAAATGACATCTACATCACACAAGTGGGTGACACATTAGATTTAGACATTACACAAGATGGATCAAACAACGAGTTTGGTGATTCAACAACAAGTGTACAATTAAATGGCGCAAGCATGACGTTTGCAATAACACAAACAGGTAATAACAACGATATAGCTGCCGTTATTAACGGTGCTGATTACACTGGTACTTGGGTATTTACTGGTAACAACAACACAGTGGATTTAAAGTGTAGTAGTGCAAGTGCAGGTAACTGTGAAACTGTAACGCTTAATATAACAACAACCGGCGATGACAACACGTTTGATTTTGATATTGGAGAAACTGCGGATGCAGACAGCTCAACAATATCATTTACTGTTACTGGTGATGACAACATTATTAATGCGGCAGTGGATGGTGAAAGTGCTGCAATTACAGTGGTAAACAACAACAGTACTAGTTTATCAACCAACAGTACAGCTGGTGATGCTGGTAATGAATTTACGTTCGATGTGGACGGCGATGGCGATACAGTAGGACACACTATCAATTTAACAACAACCGGTGGCGGAAGTTTTTATAAAATTACTCAAAGTGGCATTGGTGATAACACAGTGAGTGCAACATTCACAGGTGATAATCATGATGTTGACATCACTCAGAGTGATTAAATTATTTGTGGTCATGATGTTTGCGCTAGCATTTAATGATATGGCGCAGGCAAATACAGACAGTCAGGCCGGTGAGATTGGTAAGATTTCTGGAAGTGGCGTATTAGAGCGCAGCGGAGATGTCGTCAATGGTGTAACAGGTGTGGGCGTCCAGAGTATGGATGTTGCTGTTACTGCCAGAGGACAGATGCAGATTGACTTTGTGGATGAAACTCGTGTAGATTTAACTGAACACACTAGGTTATTGATAGACGAGTTTGTGTATGATCCACAGAACGATGTGGGTAAGCTCAGTATTAAAGCTACACTGGGCAGTGTTAGATATGCTAGTGGACAAATTGCTAAAAAATACAAGCAAAATGTCAGCATAAAAACGCCCAGTGCTACCATTGGTGTGCGTGGTACTGATTTTGTATTGGTTGTGGACGAACTGGGCGGCAGTATGATTACATTGCTTCCGAGTTGCGATGTAACAGGATTGTGCTACGTTGGGGAAATTGATGTAATGACAGATGCTGGTACAGTGGTAATGAACCAAGCATTTCAAAGTACTATTACCCGGCATTCAATGCAACCTCCTACACCCCCACTGATAATTGATATTGAAGAACGTTTTATTAACCAACTTTTAATATTGCGTAAAAAGACACCGTATGACGAAGAAGAGGTTGAGATTAGACGCAAAGCTCGAGCCATGTTTGACTTTTTGGGATTAGACATGCTTGAGTTTGATTCACTGGATGGTGATGCTCTTAAAGACAGCATTGAAGGTATCTGGAAAACACAACTGGACGAAACAAATCACATGCTGGCTGATATGTTGTACGATATGTTGGATAAATTAAATGAGGCACTGTTTTCATTATTTAAAGATGAACTCATGCTGTCAAACGCTGCACTGTTACAATCAGTAGACGTAAGTAAATACGGTTACGATCCAGAAACTGGAGTACGATTTGACATTCTAGATCCAAATTATGTGTGGATCAGACAAGACTTTGATTATGGAAACTATATTAAACTGGAATTAAATCAAGCATATAATTATAGACTTGATGTTGAGCAAGGGGATTTTACGCTGTATGACTTTAGAATCGGTAATGAAGGCGACAATCATATTTCTATTATTCAATCCAACTAGTAGTTGGGCGAATGATGCATTCATATATTATAAAAATAGTGGCAGTGATGCTACTACAAGCCAGTACAACAATTTAAAAAGCGAATTAGAAGATTTGGGATTTACAGTCACGGGTAGCACTAGTGGCACAGTTAGTTCAACCGATGTATCAGGTAAAGAACTTGTGATTGATATCACAGGCACTTCCAACTGTGGTAGTAATTGTAAATCAGTGTATGACACCTATGTAAGTGGCGGTGGTAAATTAGTTATAGCAGGAGTCAACGGCGCAAGCAACAGAAATACTAGTATAGAAGCACTGATCGAAACTAAGATGGGTGTGGGAAGTTTTACTCTAGGTGGTGGATGTAATACCTGTTACTATTCAGTTGCAAAAGGTGATTACGCTTCAAGCACAGCAAGTGAAAATACTTTGCCAGGTCCAGACAAATACATGACAGGTGTGACTGGTGGTACAACAGTAGCCGCTATGTCGGTCACTAATAATAATATTTCAAATTGGCACAAATGGGACTATGGTTCAAATGGTGGCGCTGTTTATGTAACATTTGGTTATGGACAATTTCTTTCAACTCACACGTATGCAAGTAATATGAATGATATGTTGTTCAGAGCAATGCAAGAAGAAGGATTGATTGCAACAACAGTGTCTTACACATCAAGTATAAGCAATGCACAAACTAGTCAGATCTCAACATCAAGAGCAGTAACACACAGTGGTAACGGCATATATATTAGTCAAATAGGAGACAGCAACAATTTAATTATTGTACAGGACGGCAGCGATAACTTGATAGCAGGTGGTGGTAGTACAACACACAGTATACAAGAAGCAGAAATTGTAGGAAACAATAACGATACCACACTCAAACAAAAAGGTGACAATAATGTTGTGTTATTTGGGATCACTGGCAACTCTAACACAGTAACCGCCGATCAAGGGGTTGCAACAGGTGCAGATGATAACAGAGCTGAGTTCCATATTCTTGGCGATTCTAATATATTATCCATTATACAGAATCACAGCAATGGTGTAGGAACAGACGGACATTATGTTGCAGTTGATATAGATGGAGATCTAAACAATATTAATACTAGCCAATTGAATGACAACGATAAGAAAGCATTTATTTCTGCACAAGGTGATGACAATGATATAGATGTTTACCAATGGGGGTCAGGATCACATTATGCAGAAATATCAGTAGGCAGTGATCAAACAGTTGACATAACACAAGACGGAAGCGGCAATCACAATGCTAGTATTTCAATGTCAGGATATGAATCAGGACTTGATCTTACACAGGATAGTTCAACAGGTCAAACTTACTCTATAATGCAAAATTGTGTAAATGCAAATGGGTGTGGTACAACTACTATTGTACAAAACTAATAAATCACAGCGGATCAAATAAATAGCATTGAGAGACAACGTACCGGGGAGAGATGCTATGATAGATCCAATAACCGCGATAACTGCGGCCACCGCTGCATTCAATACAGTAAAGAAATTTGTACATGCAGGACAAGATTTTGAAAACTGTATGGGCCAAATGGGCAAGTGGTACACCAGTGTATCTGATTTCCGTAAAGGTCAGCAGATGCAAAAAAATCCACCAATATTTAAAAAACTACTAGCCCCAGGCTCAGTAGAAGAAGAAGCACTCAATCTCCTTATCCACGAAAAAAAAGTTATGGAAATGGAGAAAGAGTTACAGGAAATGCTTAACGCTCGATTTGGTTATAAAACTTGGGATGAACTTAAACAACTTCAGCGTAAGATCCGCGCAGACAGACAGAAGCAAATATACGATGCTGCTGAACGCAGGCAATCGTTTATAAACACTGTTATGCTTTTTCTATTACTAGGAGCAATGATTTGCACAGTGGCAGGAATATTTTATTTTATAGCATTAACAAAAGGAATGCTTTAAATGATACATGCGTTCATACTAATCGTTCTTATAGCTGATAAGCAGGAGCCGTCGCCAATGTATTTTAGAAGTATCGATGTGTGTCAGTACTATGCTAAACGTGTGGTTAGACAATACGGAAACTATGGAAGTGCAGCACAAGTACCCAAAGAGCACAGGATTACTTCCTATTGCAAACCAGTCCGTGTGAATCCAAACAATAAGGTAATTTACGACAGGTAGATGTCAATAAATAGACTACAGAACGGAGTTATCCAATTTAATGAAACTTTATATGACGTTACCGATATCATCAATGATGGCAGGCTGTATGGCTTTTGGGTCATCAGATGACGAACGAAATTATTACAATTATATGAATACCGCAATAAGTTATATTGATTATAGTGAAGCTACACATGCAAATGAATTAAGCGAGTTTTTAAATGTGGATGCACTAGAGATCGCCTGGTGTGCTGCATTTGTTAATTCAGTACTGGAAGAAGCCGATATACCAAGTTTAAATACGCCTGGCGCCAGCAATTGTCTTTACTGTACCACCAGTGATCCTCATCCGTATCCGTTGGCTGCCAGAAGCTTTTTACACTGGGGCATGCCGGTTAATAATGGACCACAATACGGAGACCTAGTTATTTTTCCACGTGGCTACAACACATTTCACGGACATGTTGGATTTTACATGGGCAGTGTATACGAAGACGGTATACATTATTATCGAATACTTGGAGGTAATCAGAATAAAAAAGTCTCCATACGTAACTATAGATCCAGTGCTGCACTGGGTATCAGGAGAGCAATCAGATGAAATACGCAACACACTGGCTACTGGCCGCTATAACACTAACTATATTAACTGGTATACGATTTTTAGATCCTTATCCAGTGGAGTTATTGAGATTAAAAGCATTTGACGGCTATCAAGTATACAGTGAGCGTAAACCAAGTGAAACAGTCACAGTGGTTAATATTGACGAAGCGAGCATTGCAGAACTAGGACAGTGGCCCTGGCCCAGAGACCAAATTGCAGATTTAATTTATCGTTTGCGTGATGCTAATGCAGGTATCATCGTTATGCCAATACTGTTCAGTGAGCCAGACAGAGCTGGTGAGGACTTGGCACTGGCACAGGCACTGCAATACGGTGTTGTTATCAGCCAGACAGCCAGTGCTAGAACAAACGACAGTTCGGGTGTAACACGTGGTATTGCAATGATTGGAGGAGATCCAGTTCCATGGATACCACAATATCCTGGACTGTTAGCACCCATTAATATACTCAGTCAAAATGCATCCGGCGTTGGTATGATTGCTGGTACATATGAAATAGACGGTGTGACCAGACGTATCCCAATGATTGTGAGCATTAACGATACAGTATATCCAAGTTTAGCACTGGAAACAATTCGTGTTGCAGTGGATGATGTCAGCTATCAAGCAAAGGTAAGTGCTGGCGGTGTTGTTGCAGTGCGTATACCAGCATACGATACAATATATACTGATCCCTACAGCCGTGTGTATGTAAACAATGTATACGACTTTCGTGAACTCAGCGCAACACAAGACTTTCCAGACTTGGCTGGCAATATTGTTGTAGTGGGCATTACTG
>Ga0209557_1001434_pt1 | contig 13182 bp, 22 predicted proteins | sample SaaInlV_120m_DNA_4_FD_184672 | JGI IMG/M metagenome (GOLD analysis project Ga0209557, IMG submission 184672) | Marine microbial communities from expanding oxygen minimum zones in the Saanich Inlet - Saanich Inlet SI074_LV_10m_DNA (SPAdes) (version 2) | ecosystem: Environmental > Aquatic > Marine...
AGTCTGATGGAATGATTATCAAGTACATTGGTGATGCAAGTATGCATATACATAATGCGCCTATAGATGATCCACATCACCCTCGTACAGCAGTACAGTGTGGGTTGGATATGTTAAAAGCAGTGGAGAAGTTTAATGAAGATATTATCATACCTCAAGGAAGACCTGCCGTCGGTATGGGGGCTGGCATCAATACTGGATTGGGATACCTGGGAGAGATGGGCAGTACGAAACGGCACAGCTATGATGTGCTCGGAGATTCAGTCAGTTCGGCTGCACGAATTGAAAGCAAATGTAAGGAATACGGATGTTTGTTGCTCGTCGGGGAATCTACATACGAAGCAACAAAAACAGATTTCTTCTACCTCAAAGTAGATGACTTGCAAGTTAAAGGCAAAAGTGTAGGACTTAAAATTTATACAGTATTAGATCAAACGTATCCTGCATGGCGCAAAGCGCAGAAGAAACACGAGCAGATGCATGAGGATTATCGTGCGCAGCGTTTTGATGATGCTATTGATAAATGTCGTATGTTATATACTCATTTTGATCACAAGATGGAAAAGTATTACGACATGTGGATTGAACGTTGCGAGTTCCAAAAGACTCAAGACTTACCTAAAGATTGGAATGGTGTCTTTATAGCAACAGGTAAGTAAATTATTTTCCAGTACTATTAAAACTGTCGTTAGTTGTATCAGAATACTTTGCTACAATTTCTTCTAACTCGGCTCTACGTTCCTTATCCAGTTTTGCTGAATTTTCAAGCACCATAGTAAGTTTTGTGTTTAGTCTTATGAGATCGTTGTCTAACATACGCACACGATCAACAAGTTTAATAAGCGTACCCATTGTTTCGCCAAGCACAGGATCAATGGTTTCTGTTACCCATTTCCAGATAAAGAATATAAAGTAGCCCATGCCCATAGCAGCAATGATAGGAAATCCATAGTCACTAACTGCTTTGGCTAAGTCAAACTCCATTAATCTCTCCGGGCATCGTCTTTACCTTCGTTGGCTGCAATTCTGTCTACATTAGGTTTTACGCCTAATGCATGACTCATTAGTGCATCTATTTTAACAAGGTCATTATTCATTGTTTGTACACGATTGTCTAAAGAACCGATAATATTTTTTAGCGTAGTTACATTATCAGTAACCCCAGCTAATATAAACTTTAGTGTTAAAAAAACAAAACCTCCGGCTGCAAGTGATCCTGCTATCGGAAAACCTACGTCACCTACCAAAGTTAAAAAGTCCATTAATGCGTCCCCACGCTCTGCTTATTAATATTTATAAAAAATTTACCAAAATATGTTGACAAACCTATTTTTATGTGTTATATTATTAATTAAATAGGAGTTTTATAATGATAGAAGGCTATAGACCGCCAAACGTAACGTTTCGTACTCGTGTAAGAGACGAAAGTATTGAAGGATCTAATCCTTACCGCTGGAAAGATGTACACAGTACAGACTTATTTAAAGGTAAGCGAATAGTGTTGTTTAGTTTGCCAGGTGCATTTACGCCTACTTGCGACACGTATCAATTACCAGAGTTCGAAGAAAATTATGATCGTATTCGAAATTGCGACGTTGATGAAATTTATTGTGTAAGCGTAAACGATGCGTTTGTTATGAATGCTTGGGCTAAATCACAAGACTTACAAAATGTTAAAGTAATACCAGATGGTTCAGGAAACTTTACCAGGTATATGGGTATGCTAATTGGCAAGAATCATCTTGGCTTTGGCAATCGTTCTTGGAGATATATGTGTATCATAAATGACGGGGCGATAGAAAAATGGTGGCAAGAGCCAGGCATTAATAATAATGGTGACGACGACGATCCTTATAATGAAACTAAACCGGAAAATTGTTGTTCGTATTTAGAAAGAAGATAAAATGACTTATACATCAGAAGAAAATCAAGAATTAGTAGAAAAACTTAAAGGTCCACGCTTCTACCGTATCATGCTAAATGGTTACGGTGGTGAAAGTGCGTACATGACTGTTTCAAAAGCTGCACACGACTTTTGGCAACCGCTCTGTGAAAAACACGGTGATAGCGACCTTGTAACATATATGGCAAGTGACGACGATGACGATACTGAATACGAAAACATCGAAAGCGTTCCGTCAGAAGCACAGTTCTTGCATGATCCAGATCACGATAACTACAAGCGTCCTTGGTTTGAGTCACACACAGAGTTTGAACACTCAATGGGAGTCGAATGGAGTAGTGCATACATAGTAGTCGAAGAAGTTGATTCAATGGAGTATGTGTCAAATATCGTTGCTGATGTCATTGACGGCGAAAATCTGCAAGAGATGATGTCTAAACTTGATGAAGAAAGTGATTATGAACTTGAACCGGTTATCATGGGCTGTGAAGACGAAGCACCAGAAGGTACAGAATATATTGCACAGTTATACTCAAGCGAAAAAGGTCAGTTCTTTGACGGCGTCATTGAAACTATTGGGGACTTTGATCTTAAGAAACTTAAAGTGTACACAACAGAATACATGAACGGTGAAGACACTGTCACAATGCTTGAGTACGATGGAGTTGAAATTGACAACGATGGCGGCGATACTAACGGAAAAGGTTATTCAGCAAGTGTTTGGAAATACTAATGAGTGATAAGAAACCTATATTCGCTACGTATAAAGTAGAAGAAATTTTTCCTAATTGGGAAAAGGAAGACGAAGACGTAGAAATGAAAATTCCAGACGAAGTAATTAAAGAGTTAGGACTCATACCAGGTGACAGACTTAAAATAGATGTAGATGAAAAAACACGATCTATGTCTATAGAAAAGATTACCGAAAACGTTGACAATAGTGAAGAATGACTGTATATTAGTATAAACAGTTAGGAGAACACTATGACTATAATTACAGTAACAGGTGGTAAACCAAAGCAACGTAGTTATGTAGAGAGCATGGTGCAATTTTGCATAGACACACTTATGCCACGTATGTGTACTCTTGAAATAGAAGTAAAATTGTGTTCGCCTAAAGGTGCAATGGGATACTGTTTAGAACTTGATAACAACAGACAGTTTGAAATTGAACTTGACAGAACATTGTCACAGCGTAAACTATTAGAAACACTTGCACATGAGATGGTACATGTTAAGCAATACGCAAGACGTGAACTGCATCCAGTACACGAAACTTGGTGCGGTAAAACATACAATCCTAAAAAAGTAAGTTATTGGGATTTGCCTTGGGAGATTGAAGCACACGGACGTGAGCTTGGTTTATTCATTCGGTGGGCCGAAACAAATAAAGTAGGCCACAAGAAATGGACACAAATAGGTTGACAACCTTGTAGTTTGAATGTATATTAAATGTATAGTTAGGCAACACAAAGAGGCACATAATGTTCGCAGAGGTTAAAGGTGGATGGACACATCCAGATTCAATCCCACTAAAGATGGTTTCTACGCAAGAAGCACTTGCTATGGCAGTAGCCGCACAGCGTATTAATGGTTCTTATATCAAATACACCCGTAGGTTTAGTGAACCAGAAAACAAAACACAGTTTTCTAATAAAGAGATTGTCAAATTTTCATTTGTTAATAATAACTTGCCCGCAGACTTTGTGCGACCTACTCCGACATCAGAAGACTATGCAGAAGTAGCAGAGATTCAAAAGTGGATGAAGCGTTATGTAATGTTAGGTTTAGGTAACTTAGATGAATTTAAATGTGACATGATTGAAAGTGTATCACAAGACACTATTGGGTTTAATAACTTAGGTCGTATTGCATTTATTCCAGAGTTTGTAAAACGTGATCAACACGAAACAGGACTTACAAAAGAAATTCGTATTGAGTATCGTGATAGTGAATACTTAGGCAAAGAAAAAGATGTTGTTGAAGGTGTTGCTAAGATCCTTGACAAACGTTACAGCACACAGTGGGAGAGCTATAACTATACAGCAGTTATAGACGGCAACTTGATTAGTTTTATGAACAAGTTCGAACACAACGTAGGCGATATGAAACGTATTAAAGCCAAAGTAAAAGCACACACAAAAAACAAGTTGTTTAGTGCAAACGAAACACGTCTTAACTATGTGAAACTATATAGGGTATAAAGATGTATTGGCTTGTAATGATATTGTCGGTTGCAACTTTAGAGCCGGTAACTTTTGAAATAAAAGTAGGCGGTCATTTTATGTGTTCGGCTGCTAAAAATAAATTTTTAAAAAGCAACCCTCCAATAATCAGGATTGGAGACACTGAAAAGGAAAGTAATATAGATAGTATTAAATGTGTGAAACGGTAGTATGATTAAACTTCAAGGAAAGATTCCAAAAAAGCTATACATTGCTGTATCAGGCGGCGTTGATAGTATGGTTGCTTTAGATTTTTTAAAGCGTAAACACGAAGTAACTGTACTACATTATCATCATAATACAGCTAATGCAGATAAAGCCAGTGCATTTGTTCAACGTTACTGCGAACAAAATTCTATTACATTAATCAATGATGCTATTAAAAGTACAGTACCATTAGGACGAAGTCGAGAAGAATGGTGGAGAGAACATCGATATAAATTCTTTGACAAATACAATGACTATCCGTTAGTAACTGCACATCACTTAGATGATTGTGTTGAAACATGGTTGTTTAGTAGCATTAGAGGTAAGGGTAAAATTATTCCTTATAGGAGGAATCATGTTATTCGACCGTTTCGTTTGAACCGTAAAAGAGATTTAGAGTTATGGGCAAATTTAAAGAACGTTCCTTATTTAGAGGATGACAGCAACTTAGATATGTGTTATAATAGAAACTATATTAGACATATAATGATGCCACATGTTTTAGAAATTAATCCAGGTATTCATAAAACTATCGCAAAGAAAGTTAGAAAAGATGAATGACAGTGTAGATTTCGAAGATGTATTAGAAGACGATGATTGGGGGCTAATCATTGACAATAATGGCAACTTGAAAGGTATGTTTATACCAGAAGGCTATGACGAAGAAGAAGTACCTACTGCTATTATCGAAATATGTATTAAGTACTTTGGCATTGATCCTACAGAGGAGGTAACATTTCATTGAGTAAAATACAAGAAAAACTAAATGGTATCATGGACGAGATACAAGCACTTATGGAAAGTCATCCAAGAGCGCATCTTGAAGAAGGTTCTAACATTCACGCACTAATGGCATCAGCAGGTTTATATTTTCAACATATGGACGATGAGAATAGAGATTATTATCAATTCGTATCAACGGCTATTGAAGACGAGTTGGAATGGAACGTATGACAGCTGATTGGCAACTAATAGCAGAACTTGCTCGAGAGACTGATAGGGTTGATCCTATTGATTTTGAAAATTTAGCTATCAGCGAAGACGAAGCATTTAATTTAATGGCAATGCATGTAGCAGAAATGGAAGATAACCCATTGACACTGAAGGCTGTTTGTGTTAAAATGCTTGTAGAGAACTTTGTATTAAACCTTAAACTTATGAGGAAACAATGAGAACAATAAATGATGCAACAGTAATGCTTACGAATACTCGTAACGAGCAAAGCGTAGAAGCTGAATGTGATAATTTTAGAGAAGGTGAGCGTTTCGACGCTTATATTGCAACTAATAAAATTCCAATGCGTTGGAATGGAAAAGTATATGTAGGAAATATGCATGGTATGGAATTTACAAGTGCAGGCCCAACAGTACATTATGTAAAGGAAGGAAGACGATGACCGAAGGTCCATTCAAGGCTGCGTTTGACGCAGATTCAGACGGAGTTATCCGTAGAGAAATTGTAACCTATCGTATGCGTAACGGCATTATGATAAAAGAAACTGCAAATCGTGACTATTACCAAAGCGGTGATTATCACGACTCGCAATCAACAACCCCAATAGTGGAGAGATAATATGCCGTTAGTACCTATGGTAGTAGAGCAAGAATCAAAAGGTGAACGTAGTTACGACATTTATAGTCGACTAATGAAAGACCGCATTATCATGATGCAAGGTCCAGTCGAAGATGGTATGGCAAACCTAATTGTAGCACAAATGCTGTTCCTTGATGCTGATCAAGAAAAACCTATCAAATTATATATCAATTCACCCGGTGGTGTTATCACAAGCGGTATGAGTATTTACGATACTATGCAATATGTTAAGTCGCCTGTACATACTATTGTAATGGGACAAGCATGTTCAATGGGTTCGTTCTTAGCACAAGCAGGCGCACCAGGTAAGCGTTTTGTATTGCCTTACAGTCGTACAATGATACACCAACCAAGTGGCGGCGCTCGAGGTATGCAGAGTGATATTGAAATCCAGTACAAAGAAATTACACATATGAAAAAAGTGCTAACTGAGTTGTATGTGCATCATAATTCAAAAGGTAAAACATATGAAGACTTTGAGCGTGATATGGATCGCGACAACTTCATGACAGCAGAGGAGGCAGTTGAATATGGACTCGCAGACAAAGTCGTTACAAGTCGCTGATACGGTAGCAACACTTAAAGGTATTCCTACAAAGGAAGAGTTGTATAAACTTTTACAAAAAGAAGTTGTTGAAGTTACATTTACTAAGTTGAACGGTGACGAACGTAAGATGCCGTGTACTCTTATTGAAAGTTTCTTACCGCCAGCTAAAAAAGATGACGCAATCACACAAAAGAAAGTTCGAGAGATATCGGACAAGGTAATTGCTGTATGGGCGTTAGAAAGCAAAGGCTTCCGTAGTTTTCGTTACGACAGAGTAAAGAATATAGAAGTTATGCAGTATGGAAATGGTACAGAAGATACCGCAAATTATTAAAAAAGTGGTTGACATTGATATATAATAATGCTATACTATATAAATAAATTGGCTTAGGAGACCCCAATGAAACATCTATTAGCAACAGTTGCAATGGTAACATTTGCAACACCTGCATTAGCTGAAACGTTTGCAACTATTACAAACGTTCGGCCAAACTACCAAGAAGTAACAACTAATCAACCGATTACAATTTGTAATGACGTTGAAGTTCCTATCTATGGTAATACAGGCGGAGGTGCCAGTGGCGCTGATGTATTAGGTGGTATGATCATTGGAGGTCTGTTAGGCAAAGGCGTTACTGGTAAAGATAATGGTGCTGCCGCAGGTGCAGTGTTAGGCGGTATTATTGCTGCCGATAATAATCAAGGACAGCGTGGCATTGTTGGTTACAAACGTGAAAAGCAATGTTATACTGAAAACCGTTATACTACAGAACGTGTGATCAAGAACTATACAATCCGCTACGAATGGCGTGGGTTTGTAGGAAAGAGTTTTACTTTCAACAATTATAACGTAGGCGATCGTGTACGTATTAATGTAAGTATTAACGCAAAGTAAGAATATTCCGACGTAGCTCAGTGGTAGAGCAGTTGACTGTTAATCAATTGGTCGTAGGTTCGACCCCTACCGTCGGAGCCAAAATGGAGAGGTGGCTGAGTGGCCGAAAGCGGCGGATTACTAATCCGTTGAACGTTCATAGCGTTCCCAGGGTTCGAATCCCTGTCTCTCTGCCAAGGCGGGTATTGTGTAATGGTAAGACCTCAGATTTCCAATCTGATGATAGGAGTTCGATTCTCCTTACCCGCTCCATAACACAGGATAAGTATTGATATGAATAAATGTCCTGAATGTAAATTTGAATTGGATCACAACGATTTTTGTCCAATTTGTAGAGTAAGAAGATAACGCCGCAATAGCTCAGTTGGTAGAGCAACTGATTTGTAATCAGTAGGTCCCGGGTTCAAATCCTGGTTGCGGCACCATTTAATGGCAATGGAACGTAGCATAATGGTAATGCCCTTGTTTTTGGTACAAGTGATTGTAGGTTCGAGTCCTACCGTTCCAGCCAAACTTGGTCCCTTCGTCTATCGGTTAGGACATTAGGTTTTCAACCTAAAAAGACGGGTTCGACTCCCGTAGGGACTACCATTCAAGAGTATAAATACTTTACAATGTTTAATGCAGTGAAAGAAATCATATGGCATTTAACCTGCGCTTCATGCAAGGGCTGGTTTACATTCGCTACTATGGAAGAGAAGTATTGCATTGAACGAACAACCTTTCATTGTCCACACTGCGGAAAAAAAGGCAGAGCAGACACATTAGAGGTTGACACACTAAAATAAAAAGTGTATACTAAATACATAATAAGAAATAAGGATTTTAACATGCTCAAGAATAGTACAACAAATATTACTTGTTGGCCACCGAATAACCGGGGTACGTCTTGAATGTGACTTTTTAAAAAGTTATTTTAGATAAGCCCTGTAGTAGAAATATTACAGGGCTTTTTTTATGACTACACTACGCCTTACTGCAATAAGGTGTCTTTGCAGAGACAGAGGCCTCGTAAGGGTCAAAGATAGTGTAGTTTTAAAAAAAGTTTTATGTCGGTGAAGTGTTACGATAGCACATCAGTCTCCAAAACTGAAGGCCAAGGTTTGACTCCTTGCACCGATGCCAAATAAAAGGTTGACAACTGAGTAAATAGATACTATACTGTATATACACTTTAAGGGCAACTGCAATGAAAAATACTTGGGTAGTAAGCGATACACACTTTAATCACGCATCAATTCTAAACTTTAAAGACTATGTTGGCAAGCCTGCTCGTTCATTTGACAATGTAGATCAAATGAACGAATGTATGTTTGATAACTGGAACAGTGTTGTTGCTCCTGGAGATACAATCTATCACTTAGGTGATGTATTGTTTGGTTTGGACAAAGACAAATGGCTTGCTGAAAACTTTAACAAACTAAACGGCAAGAAAATTTTGATCTTAGGTAATCACGACAATCCAAAATTTTTAGTACCATACTTTGAAAAAATTATGTTATGGGCAGACCTTAGTAAAATAGGATTATTGCTTAGTCATACTCCACAGCATGAAAGCACACTTGCCGAAACACATAGATTTGGCACAGGCTCAGTACTTAATGTACATGGACATATACACAGTAACCCTTCACCTAAAGGACCATACAAGTGTGTCTGTGTTGAACAAACTAACTATACACCAGTTAACCTTGAGGACTTAACATGTTAAAATTAACAGCAAAGAATTATAAATCAGCTGATGCAGATACAAGAAGTAGAAGAACCTGGCCAAAATACAAAACACAATTATTGAACATTGCATGTCAAAATGCTAAAGCATTTGATGCAAATCGTGTTGGTAGTATGAAAGAGCTTTGGCTTGAATTTGTTGATACTGGTGTTCCGGATACATTAGAAAACTGGGAAACTTTTTATACTAATCGCTGGGGAGTTACCGGACTTGCTGAAGCAGGATCTAAGTTAAAAGAAATGGTTGACAAAATGGAATTGGGCGACATAGACTTAGACATGTGTAACGACTATATTAAAGAAGTTGTGTTTAATAAAACGCACTTTGGTATGGGAGGAGAAAGCACAGCAATTATTGTAACTGCTGAACATTTTAATCTTCCTTACAGATTTAGTAATGCAATAGAAGAATCACAAGGCATTGACGGCTTTATTGGAGAATATCCAGTACAGGTAAAACCAGCAGACTCTAACTATAAAGCCCATGTACGAAATCATGCTGACGTTGACAAAACTTTAGTAATACGATACGAAAAAAAGAAACAAGTATGCTTTGTTGAAAACCCTGAATTTATTGGAGACTAATATGCGGACCCAACCACAAGATATAATTGCACAGTTAGAAGCAGATAATTCAAGACTTGCTAAAGAAGCGGTTATTGAATCAGCAATGAATGAAGGTCTGGATGAATTCTTTGAAGGTGTACGTATGGCACTTGACCCACTTGTTACATTTGGCGTAAAGCAAGTGCCGGTGCGTTCCGATGTTCTTACAGGACAAGGTCTTATTTGGAGAGATTTCAAAGTACTTGCTGACCAACTTATCAATAGAGAACTTACAGGCCATGCGGCACGTGATGCTATTGAATTGGTAATGAGTGTTGCTACTGTTGAGCAGTGGAATGGATTTTATCGTAGAATCCTTATTAAAGATTTACGTTGTGGGTGCAGTGAAAAAACTGTAAACAAAATTGCTAAAAAGTTTCCACAATATGCAATCCCTACATTTACTTGTAGTCTTGCACACGACTCAGCTAATCATGAAAAGAAGATGACTGGTGTGAAGCAAATCGAAGTTAAACTTGATGGCGTAAGAGTACTTGCAGTATGTAAAAGCGGCAAGGTAGAATTGTTTAGTCGTAATGGTAAACAGTTTCATAACTTCCCACATATCATTAAAGAGATTGAAGCAGTATTAGCAGTAAACATTGCACCATATGACTGTGTGTTAGATGGCGAAGTAATGAGTGCAGACTTCCAAGACCTTATGAAGCAACTGCAACGTAAAGATGGTAAGAAAGCAACTGACGCAGTACTACACTTGTTTGACTTTATTCCATTAGAAGACTTCCTTAAAGGTAGTTGGGACAAACCACAGACTACACGTAGTAACTATGTCAAGTATTGGGTCAAAGAAAATCAAGACCTCTTAGAGCATGTTACAGCGTGTGAATGGGAAGATGTGGACCTAAGTACCACTAAAGGACAAAACCGCTTTGTAGAGTTAAATAAAGCCGCTGTAACCGGCGGATATGAAGGTGTGATGATAAAAGACGTTAATGCACCTTATGAGTGTAAGCGTACACATGCTTGGCTTAAAGCAAAGCCGTTTATTGAAGTTACACTGGAGGTAGTTGATGTCGAAGAAGGCACAGGAAGAAACGAAGGACGACTTGGGGCTATTGTATGCTCTGGGGTGGATGATGGGAAGGATATTAGGGTTAACGTCGGCAGTGGCTTTACAGATGATAACAGATCCGTATTTTGGTCTGATCGCGATGCTCTTATTGGTCAGCTGGTTGAAGTTAGGGCTGATGCAGTAACACAAAATCAAGACGGCACATACAGTTTACGCTTTCCACGTTTTAAAACATTTAGAGGATTTGAAGTAGGAGAAAAAATATAATGGCAATGAATCACAGCCCAAACAAAAAAGATGACGAACTGGAACGCATGAAAGCAGAGTTTCTCAAAAAAGGCGGAGAAGTTACTGTAGGCAAAACTAAAGCTATGCCCAGCGAACTTGGTATTAGTAATAATACATGGAATAATAAATTAACAAAAGCAGAAAAGAATGCCAAAAACGGAAAAACTGATTGACATTTTAATACTATGACTATATAGTATAACAACAATTAGGAGACAAACATGGCTAAAGTATCTGCAATCGCAAAGAAACCTAAGAAAAAAGTAGTACGGGGTGCTCCTCGAGTCAAGCGTGGTGCAAAACTTACTGAACCGAGTTGGGAAGGCTGTTCAGAATGGGACGGTGCAAAGTATCACAAGTTCCGTCAACGCACACACTCGTGGTATTATGAAAACTATAAGCCAGCAGATTTGTATCCAGCAGTGTTTACTTGGATGTCAGACAACGACTATTCTAAAGAACAAATTAAACAAGCATCGTCAGCGCCTACTCATGCGTTAAGTATAACAGCAGGTATTATTGCTAAGATGATACTTAATGGTATGCCTGACTATCACAAAGGCCACGACGAGCATTGGCAGTCATGTCCGGGAACTAACGGAGAAATTAAACCAGTTAGTGACTTTTTACATTTGAGATGTAACCGTGCTATTGAAGAAGGTGCAAAGGTAGTTGAAGTAAAGGCAGAAGAAGCATCTGAAAAGAAAAATGTATATGTTCCTACTATCCAAGAGCGCATTAGAGATCAAGCACATTTACAAAGTGAAGCAATTGATGAATGGCTTGATGGGTTTGTCACAGACAAGAAGAACTTTGATCCAAAAGGCTTTGACTTTAAAACACATTTTCAAAAGACTGGTGTTACACAGGCACATGCTCGTAAACTTAAAATATTCTTTGAACACGAACTTACAGACTTCAAAGACTTAGAACGTGTGCCTACAGCAGGACAACTAAAAAAGATGAGTGACCTCGATGCTGATATGTGGGCGCAACTCAAAGAAGGGTATGCACATCTTAAAAAAGCAGACATTAAAAATTACACAACTGCTATTGAAGAACTAATGACTGCATTAGACTTTGTTATTGACACTGCAAAGGCAACAAGAGCTCCACGTAAAGCAAAGCCAAAGAGTGCTACTAAACTTGTAGAGAAGTTGAAGTTTTCAAAGACAGACGACAAGTTCCAACTTGCAAGCGTCAATCCAGATCAAATCATTGGTGCTAATGAACTTTGGGTGTTCAATACAAAGACACGTAAGTTAGGCAAGTATGTAGCACAAAACATTGATCCAAAAGGTATGGGTCGAGACGGCACAGGACTTAGCGTTAAAGGTACTACTATTATAGGCTTTAATGAAACAGAAAGTATTCAAAAGACATTACGTAAACCTGCAGATCAACTTAAAGAATTTAAAAGTGCAGGCAAGGTTAAATTGCGTAAATTCTTAGATGATATTAACACTACTGATACAAAGTTAAATGGAAGGTGTAATCCGGATACAATACTCCTTAAGGTTGTCTGATAAATATTAACGGAGTTCGCCACGAGCCTCCGTTATCAAAAGGCCTAAGGAAAGTTGTTTGGACAAAAATTCAAAAATTGAAAGACAAGTTCATCGTTGGGATCTCTACGCAAAAGCAGCCCCAACGATTTTTCTTGTTACGGGGGGTATATCCCTCACAATAGGTATTACATCATTTGATACCTTGTTTAATATTGGTATGATCTTATTTGCCTTTACTGCCGTCACATGGTGGTTTTGGACAATTATAACTGTTAAATACATTATCAAGACAATGTCTTCAGCAACTACAAATCTTATAGAGGTCAAGCAGGATCTCAAGGATATAAGAAAAACGTTAGAAGAGGAACGGAATGAGTAACCCACTTAGAATAATAATTCTAAATATCATCAGCGGATGTAGCTTGGCTACTCTTATAATTCTTGGTGTATTGTATATGAGTTTTGATAACGCATTTGTATTTACAGATACACAAATAAGCGTAACAAATAATCCGGTAACAAAAGATAAAGATATACAGTTCTTTATGGTAGGATCAAAGAAGTATGAATGCAACAGCACAGCCGCATATGGCATAGCACATGCTGTAGACGGCTCACACTCATATGATCTAAACACATTTACAAA
>Ga0209557_1001442_pt1 | contig 13125 bp, 10 predicted proteins | sample SaaInlV_120m_DNA_4_FD_184672 | JGI IMG/M metagenome (GOLD analysis project Ga0209557, IMG submission 184672) | Marine microbial communities from expanding oxygen minimum zones in the Saanich Inlet - Saanich Inlet SI074_LV_10m_DNA (SPAdes) (version 2) | ecosystem: Environmental > Aquatic > Marine...
GGCTGTTTTTTTTAGGAAGTCCTAAGCTATCATTCCCTTTTTGTAAAGAATTATGTGATAAATTCCATAAAAAAAGGGTTTCTTTGATGTTTTTTTTAAGAATAGTTCTGTTGCTTTCATCAAAAGAAACAGTGAGAGAAACAATTTCTTTTGTTAATTTCTGACTCAGCATTCTTTGTCTTCCGGCAATATTTATAACTGTAGAATCACTTTTTTGCGTATCTAAATGATTGCGAACTAAAATCTGACTGATAATAACAGAAAGTGCAATTGTACTCAAAGCAATAATATACAAACGACTTAATTTATCAAAAGTTTTTTTGTCTAATGAATTGCCGTTTTTTGTCATAAATATCGGTATGTTTAGGAAATCGCTTGTTTCACCAAAGCGAAACCTTTTTCAGAAAAAGTAATTTTTAAAGCAGCTTCGTGACCTTTTGTAGACATTTTTACCCAAGTTTTTTGTAGAATATCAATTACTTTTTCATCAGAATGTTTCGCTGCAAATTCATCGAAATAATAATCTAAAAATACCAAACAAATGGTGTCTTCTAAAGTTTGAGATTCTTCATTTTTTTTAATTAGTTTTTTAAGGATAATTTTCTGGACTCTGTCTATAAATTCGATATCAAAATCAACTTGTTGTAAAATTTCTCCAGTGATAACTGCATGCATTTTTTTGAGTGTTTCACGCCATTTTAAATAGCCAACTCTATCCATTGGGTACTCGTTTCTTTGAATTTTCCATCGACAAATATGCTGAGCACGTGCTGCAATTTGAAGCGCTTTAGATGCATTGGGTTTAAATTGTAACAACGTTCTTGTCATTCGTTGAGAATACAATAATTCTTTAGGATATGCTAATCCAGAAACTTGATAAGTATTCTCGTCTTCAGCGTTTTTTTTATCGATTAATGCAATTGCAGTTTCAAATCTTGTGGGCTTCATTAATGGAGTTTAAATTAAAAAGCCAATATACACATTTCCGTCTTTAATCTTTACCGGATAGGTTGCAATTTTTAAGTCCTCACCAGCTAAATTTGTTCCATCTTCTAAAGAGAAATTTTTTTTATGCATTGGGCAAGCTACTTTTGGAATTCCTGATTTATCACCTATCATACCCAAAGACAAAACCATTTCCATTTTATGTGGACATAAATTTTGAGTGGCATACCACTTGCCTGTTCTTGAAAAATTATACACTGCAATTTGCTTGGTGTTGTGTTTTATGCAAGCACCACTGTTTTCCGGGAAATCTGATATCTTGCCTACTTTAAACCATTCATTTACTTCTGATTCTAAAACTGTTTTATAACTCTCTAATACCTCTTGCATACTCTTTTTTTTCTAGTTTATTTATGATTTAAATCCAGGCTTTTGGTTTTTTTTGTGCTCTCATTTTTACAAATTTAATGGTATCATCTGTATCATCAGAATTTACAAAATGTTTAAAACGCTTCATTACTTCCTCGTTTTCAATGGCTTGTTTCCATTCGCATTCATATCTGTTTACAAGTCCTTGCATTTCAGTTTCCAACTCTCCAGCAATTCCTAAAGAATCCTCAATAACAACTTGTTTTAAATATTTTATTCCTCCCTCTAATTTATCTAGCCAAGGGGCAGTTCTTACCAATGGGCCAGCAGTTCTGATGTAAAACATTAAAAAACGATCTAAGTATTTTACGACTGTTTCATCATCCAATTGCTCTGCCAATAAAACAGCATGTTTTGGTGTTGCTCCTCCATTTCCGCAGACGTATAAATTCCAACCACCATCAACAGCAATTAATCCAAAATCTTTACCTCTAGCTTCTGCACATTCCCTAATGCAACCTGAAACCCCTCCTTTTAATTTATGAGGAGACCGTAAACCTCTGTATCTATTTTCAATTTCAATAGCAAAAGTGACACTTTCATGCATACCAAACCTACACCAAGTAGAACCCACACAACTTTTTACAGTTCTTAGCGATTTCCCGTAAGCATGACCGCTTTCAAATCCGGCGGCAATTAGCTCTTTCCAGATTAGTGGTAATTCATGAACTTGTGCACCAAACAAATCTATTCGTTGGCCTCCCGTAATTTTAGTATATAAATCGTACTTTTTTGCAACTTCACCAATTACAATTAGTTGATCTGGAGTAATTTCTCCGGCTGCAACTCTTGGGACTACAGAATACGTTCCGTTTCTTTGAATATTTGCCAAAAATCGATCATTTGTATCTTGAATTGTTGGCTGACGATTTGGAGTTTCCATGGTTACAGTAGCAAAAATTGATGCAACTAAAGGCTTGCAAATTTCGCATCCATGGCCTTTTCCAAAGGCATTTAAAGTCTCTTGATAATCAGAAACTTTACTCACTTTTACTAAATCATATAATTCTTGTCTGTTGTAATTAAAATGCTCGCAAATAGTTTCTTTTACTTCTTTTCCTAACGATTTTAGTGTTTCATTTACCAAATCTGAAACCATGGGTTTACAACCTCCACAACCTGTTGTTGCTTTTGTTTTTGTAATTACATCCCCTAAATTATGGCAATCCTCTTCAGTAATTGAACAACAGATGTCACCTTTACTAATGCTTTCACAAGAACAAACTTGAGCTGTATCTGGTAGGTCTAAAACACTTCCAAAAGAAGCTTCTCCTTCATTTACTGGTAAAATTAATTGCGATGGATCTTCAGGAATTGTCATTCCATTTAAATACACTTGATGCAACATATTATAATCAGTAGCATCACCCACTAGAATTCCTCCTAACAGTTTTTTTCCATCATGGCTAACATTAATTCTCTTGTATAAATGTTGTGTTTTATTTTCAAAAATAATGGAATGTCCTTTTGAATCTGGCATAAAAGGTTCTCCAAAACTTGCAACATCCACACCTATCAATTTTAATTTTGTAGACATATCTATGTCTTTTGGCATTGTATTTTCTGTTTTTCCCATGATCTGATTAACAGCTATTTCAGCCATGTCATAACCAGGAGCAACTAAACCATATATCATTTGATTGTAAAGTGCCACTTCGCCAATTGCAAAAATATTTTTATCTGAAGTTTGCATTTTATTGTTTACAACAATTCCTCCACGCACTCCCATTTCTAAACCAGCAGTTTTTCCCAATTCGTCCCTTGGTCTAATTCCAGCAGAAATTACTAACATATCTACATTTAATACATCATCTGTTCCAAATTCCATTCCAGAAATAGATCCATTTCCTAAAATCTGTTTTGTAGCTTTACTTAAATGTATGTTTAAACCCAATGACTCTAATTTTAATTGAAGTACTTGGCTACTTCTAGTATCTAATTGTCTTGGCATTAATTTAGATGCAAATTCAACAATATGAGGCTCTAGACCCATATCCATAACAGCTTTTCCTGCTTCTAATCCCAAAAGCCCGCCACCTAAAACAGCCGCTTTTGCATTCGAATTTTCTGCTTTTAATTTAGCTGCATACGCTAACATTCCTTCTAAATCTTCAATTGTTCTATAGACAAAAACGCCTTCCTTTTCAACCCCTTTTATAGGAGGGACAAAAGCAGAAGAACCTGTAGCTAAGACCAAATAATCGTAACTTAAAGTTCTGTTTTTTGCAGTAGTTATTGTTTTAGTTGCTCTGTGAATTTCAGAAACTTTTTCATCAACAATTAGATCAATTCCGTTTTTTAAATACCATTCTGAAGGGGCCATTTCTAATGCTTTGGCATCTTGGTTCTCAAAAAATTCACTCAAATGAACTCTATCATAGGCAGGTCTGGGCTCCTCTCCAAAAACGATGATTTTAAAACCCTTACTTTCAGATTTCGCTGCAAATTTCTCGCAAAACTTGTAACCAACCATCCCATTTCCAACAACAATAACTGTTTGCATAACTACGTATTTTTAAACAAAATTAAGTATTTATACTTAATTTTATGTGTTCAAAATTTAAATAATTTCGTATTTATCAAATTATTATCGATTTAAAAAAATGAATACTTATAATTTTAATAATATTTAAAATATATCAATTAGAATTATTAATTGTGCATTTCAATTCTAAAAAAAAAGCATCCCTTTTTCATATCCTTTATACTCTGTAAACTAGTGTTTTCTATGATATCTTTTAAAATGGGTTTGAACTACATGATCGCCTTTTTAGCTAACGATCCAATTTTATTTTAATCATTTTAGCTGTTGTGTTTCATTTTATTCAATGGAAATAATTTTTCGTTTAGTTTTACTATTTACAGCTAGTGATTCAGTACCCTAAGTTGTTTCTGTGTATGAAGAAATAAAATCCAGAATAGATACAACTAAATTATTTTTGGTGTTTTCCGATTTCAAAACCATGTTTTCCCAAATACTTATTTCCACTTTCTATGGCACCTTCTTCTAGTGTAGTTCCCATAGAGTCATTCCATCTATTTAAGTAGCCAAAAAGAGAAATTACACCTAACATCTCTACAATTTCACCCTCATTCCAATATTTATAAAGCGCTTCTTTAATTTCAGCATCAACAGCATTTGGAACTAGAGAAGCTGCTAAAGAAAAATCCAATGCAGCTCTTTCTGCATCAGAAAAGGCAGCATGTGTTTTATAGTCCCAAATATGATCTAATTGCTCTTGTTCTGCTCCGTATCGTTCTGCAGCTCTAATTGCATGTGCTTGGCAATATCTACATCCAGTAGCGTTGCTAGAAATCCAGGCAATCATTCTTTTTAAAGCAGAGGTTACTCTGCCTTCATTGGCCATTACAGCTTTGTTTAAATTGATAAAAGCTTTAGAAATTGCTGGTCTTCGCTGCATGGTTAAAACAGAGTTTGGGCAGAACCCAAGTGTTTCATTAAAAAATTCAGCTAATTTTTTTGTTTCTAAATCGTGTTCTGCTGATAAAGGTGTTACTAATGCCATTTCTTTCTTTTAATTTATAATTAAACCAATACGTCCAGTTTTATCTATTATCCGTCCATTATTATCATTTAAAATAACCCTAAACCAATAGGTGTCAGAAGGCAAAATTTTTCCTTGATACCTTCCGTCCCAACTTTCATTAGAGGTATTAATTCGAGTGATTAATTCACCAAACCGATTATAGATAGAGATGTTCATAATTGAAAAAGAAGAACTGTTGAACCCATCAATTTTCCAAACGTCATTTTTTCCATCTCCGTTTGGAGTAAAAAATTTCGGATATGCTAATATAGAAAATTCATAAGCAGTTATACCACATCCATTTTTGTCTCTAATGAAAAGTACATGAATTCCAGTTGTTATATTTTGAAATAAACTGGTGTCTTTATAAAGACCAAACTCGTCATCTAATGAAAATTCATAGTTACCTGTTCCTAAATTAGTTGTTATTACTTCTATAGAGTTGTTGTTAGAATCATCAACGAGTGTTATGTCTTCATTTTTGATGGTTGCTATATCTGAGTCCATTACAATAATTTCTTTTTCAATGGATTCACAACCAGACAAAGAAATGGCTTTTACAGAGTAGTTTCCTGATTCATTTACCTGAATGGATGCAGAGTTACTAGAAATAATAGTATTTCCCTTTTTCCAAACGTAGCGGTAGTTTCCGAGAGCATTATTAGTTTCTAAAGTTACAGAACCTTCAATAGCACATAAAAAATAAGTCTCTTTAATCAATTCAAATTCTGGAGTAGTTGCATCAACAATTACTTTTACTTCAGTTCTTGATGACGAGGTACAATTTAAATCATTTGCTTCTACATAATATGAAGTTGTTGAATTTAAAAAGGGGGTTGAAAAATTATTTCCAGTAAAGATAGGTGTTGAACTTGTTGGTGTCTGAAACCAATCTACTTTTCCAGTTGATGGAGTTGCACTTATTGTTGCAAACCCATAACAAATTAAACCTTCAGTAATATTAGTTATGGTTGGTTTTTGTCTAATATTAACTGAGACTGCTGTTCTATTTAAAGTATTGCAACCATTCACAGAGATCGTTGCATAATAGGTTCTGTTAGTTGACAACGAAGGTGTTGTAAATGCGTTTCCAGTTGTGAGTGGAGTTCCTCCAGTTGGAGTATTATACCATAAAACGACCCCTTCACTTGGAGTTGCCGTAATAGTGGTGGAACCAGATTCGCAAATAGGAGTAGATGTCGTCGCTGTTATTTGTGGAATGTATATACGCGTAGTTGCCACAATATTTAGGGGAGGGTCTTCAGGAATCCCGTATTCTACTATGTAACCTCTAGGAATATATAAACCTGTTCCACCTTCATTTGATAAATCATTCCAAGCACCTCTAATTCCAATAGAGGGATCTGTTATATGAGCATAATCTTCATTGCCTAAATTATTAGGTTCATTGTCATTCCAATTTGCGTAATTTGGTGTTGCTCCATTTACTTGCCCATTCCAAAAAATAGTTCCTGATTCTGGTCCAGTTACCCATTTCCATCTGCCTTCCGTTTCTTCATCAGACCCACCAATCCAACCTGCACCTGAAGCTTGTTTTCCAGCAAAATTCGCTTCTTCCTCACTAATTAATGTAGCCAAGTAGCCTTGTCTACCAAAATAAGTTCTATTTTCTGCTGCTGCTTTTGCATTTTTCCATGTAATGCCTTGAGATGGAACGAATTCATAAAAATGATCAGTTAAAGGTAAGTAATTAGCATTGTCAATTGATAAAGAAAAGGACTTGTTAGCGACTACATTATTAGAAGTTGTCGAAAAAACAACCTCTTTTACCGCATTTTCTATATCTATAAGTAACATTTCTGCACTTGTATTAATTGATTTTAGCGTTAGTTTTGCCTCATTTTCATTCCAAACAGAAACTATATTTGGATGAGTGCCAGTCAAATCTAATCGATCAAAATTAATTTGATATCCCGATGAAATTTGAATAAAAAAAGCTTCAATAGTTGTATCATCCACATCCGTTATTGAAAAATTTGTGACAATATTTATTGGGTTTCTCGGACAAAAAACTTGATTTCCGATTGCCATAAGAATCGGAGGTTGGTCTTGTGCAGACATAAAATAGCCAATCAATAGAAAAATAAAATATAGAAGTTGTTTTTGAGATTTTTTCATTTTAAGTACTAAGTTCTATGGGTTTTCTTATTTTTGTATGAGCGTACAAATTACTATTTCAATTTTAAATATTCTAGAATAAATACATCAAATATGACTACAAACGTTGTAACAACTACTTGGAAAAAAAATAATGAATTTGAAACTGACAATCCTAGCGAACATACATTAACCATGTTCAATAATTCTGATGACAACGGAAAAACAGTTGGTTTTGCTCCCAAAGCACTAATGTTATCCTCTTTAGCAGGTTGTTCTGGTTTGGATGTGGTTTCCTTATTAACAAAAATGCATGCTGAAGTTGCCGATTTCAAGATAGAAGTGACTGCAGAATTGACAGAAGATCATCCTAAGTTTTACAATAAAGTTAAAGTTGATTATCATTTTACAGACCACGATTTACACCCTAAGAAAATTCAAAAAGCAGTAAATTTATCAGTCACAAAATACTGTGGAGTTATGGAGATGTTTCGGCAATTTGCTGAGGTAGATATAGAAATCTTTCTACATGAACTCCAACATGTTGATGAATAAGATTCCTCTTTTATTACCCTATATTGTTGGGGTATTGATTTTATTTAATCTCTGGTATGCATCTTTAGAGTTAAAAATTTTTGGTCTTTACCTTATGATAGTCTCTATTTACTCGAGATTATTGTATCTTATCATCAAAAAAGAAATGCTATGAGATGGAGCCTAAAACCACAACCAGAAAAATCTAAAGTAGAAAAATTAGCAAAAGAATTACAGGTAAGTTCAAAAATTGCAGCAATTTTATGTCAAAGAAATATTGAAACATTTGAGGACGCAAAAAAATATTTCCGTCCAAGTTTAGACGAAATTCACGACCCTTTTTTAATGAAAGACATGGATGTTGCTGTGGCAAGAATTGAAACTGCAATTGCTAACAATGAAAATATTTTAATTTATGGAGATTATGATGTGGATGGCACGACAGCTGTTTCGTTAGTTTCCTCATATTTAAGAACAATTTATCCAAATATTGCAACCTATATTCCAGATAGATATGCAGAAGGTTATGGTATTTCTTATCTGGGAATTGATTTTGCGAATGACAATGATTTTTCTCTTATTATAGCCCTAGATTGTGGTATAAAAGCAATCGATAAAGTAGCATATGCAACCCAAAAAAATATCGATTTTATTATTTGTGATCATCACAAACCAGGGGCAGAGATTCCAAAAGCTGTTGCAGTCTTAAATGCCAAAAGAGAAGATTGTACCTATCCTTTTGATGAATTGTGTGGCTGTGGAGTAGGGTTTAAGCTCATACAGGCTTTAGGAGTGTCTAGAAATCAAACGATTGAAGACTTTGTTCCGTATTTAGATTTAGTTGCCACTGCCATTGCTGCAGATATTGTTCCGATGATTGGAGAAAATAGAGTGCTCGCATTTCATGGCTTGCAAGTGATTAATCAGCATCCAAGAAACGGAATTAAAGCGCTTATTCATCAAACGAAAAAGACCGAACTTACCATAACTGATGTCGTTTTTATAATTGCACCAAGAATCAATGCTGCTGGAAGAATGAAACATGGAAACCACGCTGTTGAATTGTTAACAGAAATGGATTTAGAGGCTGCTGTTGAATTTGCTGCTTCCATAGAAATTTTTAATGCAGATAGAAAGGAGTTGGATAAAAAAATTACAGATCAAGCCGTTATTCAAATTATTGACAATGCCGAAGAACAGCGTTTTTCCTCGGTTGTGTATCAAGAAGATTGGCACAAAGGTGTTATTGGTATTGTGGCTTCTAGATTGATTGAAAAATACTACAGACCCACTTTAGTATTTACAAAAAGTGGCGATAAGTTAGCGGCTTCTGCTCGATCTGTAAAAGGGTTTGATGTTTATAATGCATTACATGAATGCGAGGAATTTATCGAACAATTTGGCGGACATAAATATGCTGCAGGACTCACTTTACTTCCAGAAAATTACACCAATTTTAAAAACAAGTTCGAAGAAGTTGTAGAAAGAACTATTGACAAAAAATTATTAACACCAGAAATTTCTGTGGATGCAGAACTCGATTTATCGGAAATTACACCCAGATTTTTTAGAATCATTCAGCAAATGGCTCCTTTTGGCCCCATGAATATGAAACCTACCTTTACATCTTCTTGTGTTAGAGATAATGGGTATGGAAAACAAGTAGGTGCAGATAAAACACATTTAAAACTGAATGTTTTTCAAGGGGATAATAAAAAAACTTACAATGCTATTGGTTTTAACTTAGGTAATAAAATGGAGTTTGTACAAAATGATTTTGACATTGTTTACGCCTTGGATGAAAATGAGTGGAATGGCTTTAAGTCTGTTCAATTGGTTTTGAAGGATTTGAAGTAAAAAGGATATACTTCTATTTTAATACATAATATAACGGATGTCATTCCGAAAGAGAGAAGCATGAACGACGAGGAATCTGAGGATAACATAGATTCCTCAATCGCTTTAAAAAGCTCATTTCGGAATGACATTGGGAGTTTTTGAATACTGTTTAAAAACAATTTTAATTTTCCATAGAAAGTAACACCATTCTCAACTCCATAAAAGAAAAAGAATTGTCTACTTTTTCCTTAAGATCTGTGAGGTTTTTAAAGGTGGTTTCTTCTATTGCTTTGATAATTTTTTTATATCGTTTTAGAGCTATTAATTCAAGAACGTCAATCTCACCAGACGGAATATAACTCGCTAAATGACTTTCTACGGTTCCTGCAGTTAGACTTCTTTCTATTGCAATTTCTTTTATTGAAAGTCCCGATTTAAATAGTTCAAAAGAAATTTGTTTGGTAGGTTTTTTATGTTCTTTTTTTTGTTCATTGTGCTTATTTATACCGTTTTCTTTGCAGTATTCTTCAATCACCTCTATGATTTCTATCCCGTATTTCTTTGTGCGAATTTTACCCATACCCGAAATTTTTAACAATTCTTTTTCTGATCTTGGTAAAAGATCACACATAGCATACAGGGTTTCTTGGGTAAAAATTTGAAAGTGCGCAATTCCTAGATCTTTGGCAATTCTAGCTCTTAATTCACGCAATTTTAGAGCTAAAATTGGATCTCGTTTAGACGCTATTTTTTTCTTATTAGTGGGAGCTGTTTTTTGTAAAACGGCATTTGCTCTTACTTTTAAATATTCTTGAACTTTAAAACCATTCGTCATTTTTTGAAGTGAAAAAAGTTTTTCTAATAGCTTTTCTTGAAGCGAATCAAACTGTTTCGTAAAATCTTTTTTTACAGCTTTGTTATCCGTTGAAAATGAAATAGCATTTAAAGGTTTTAGAATATTACCTTTTGTTTGTGTTACAAAATAACTCAAAGCTTTTAGAAAGCGTTCTTGAATTTGAGAGCTATTTTCCGGAAGAATAGTAGTTTCTGAAATAGTATTTAGTTGGTTTTTAAATCCGTTGGAAACTTTCATTAAAGCAACAATCCCATCATCTTTGATGGTTTGAAGGTGGTCTATAACATCTCCTTTAATACTTGTTTTGTTCTTATAATAAATATCTATCAATCTAGATATTGGATACAAAAAGGGTTGATATTCAAATAATTCAGAAATTAAATTTAGTTGAAATTTTTTTTCAGAGTCGTTTAAAATAGTTTCATCAGGATGATTTTCTTCCACAGTTTCATTAAAGGTACTTACCGTCTTGTCATTGATAATTGCATTGCTAGAAATGGGTGTTTTTAAAACCAAACCTTCTAAAGAAGTACACCTACTTAAAGCCACATAGGTTTGGCCATGTGCAAAAGAAGCTTCCGCATCAATTATGGCTCTTTCAAATGTTAATCCCTGACTTTTATGAATGGTAATTGCCCAAGCCAATCGCAAAGGTATTTGTTTAAAAGAACCAACAATATCCTCTTTTAACTCTTTGGTTTCCTCATTAATAGAATAGTTTATAGTATTCCATAGTTCTTTTTCGGCAATAATTTCATCAATTTCATTGGCGCACTGAACGGTTACAGTTTCTTTTGAAATATCTGTGATGATGCCTATTTTACCATTATAATATTTTTTTTCTGGAGAGGAATCATTTTTGATAAACATGACTTGAGATCCTATTTTTAGTACTAATTTTTCGTCATTAGGAAAAGCATTTTCATTGAACTTACCAGAAACCTCGGCTTTAAAAAAACAACTTTTCGTTTTTAATTTATTTAATTCAGAATCGTTAATTAAGTTGGCTCTTTTGTTGTGGGTAGTTAGTGTGATATAGCCTTCTTCTTTACTTGGTGAAAAAGTAGGATGGTAGCGTTCATTTAAAATTTTAGCAGATTTTTCTGATAAATCATCATTTCTAATTTCGTTTAAAATAGTAATAAAATCTTCATTTTTCTGACGATAAATATGCTTCAATTCAATAGAAACCACATTGGCTTCTTGATAGGCTTTACTACTAAAAAAATAAACCGTATTGTAATGTTGTTGTAGCAAACTCCATTCATTGGGTTTTACAACGGGTGCTAATTGCTGTAAATCGCCAATCATTAAAATTTGTGCCCCCCCAAATACTTTGTTTCGGTTTTTGTAACGACGAAGCACTTGATCGATTCCATCCAATAAATCGGCACGCACCATAGATATTTCATCAATAATCACTAAATCTAAGGATTTTATAATATCAATTTTAGTCTTCGAGAATTTCCGTTGTTGATTGGAGGTATTTGCAATTTGATTGGGTAAAATTGGTCCAAAAGGCATTTGAAAAAAAGAATGAATCGTTACGCCTTTTGCATTGATCGCGGCTACACCAGTAGGTGCTACAATCACCATTCTTTTTAATGATTCTTTTTTAATTTGATGTAAAAAAGTAGTTTTCCCTGTACCTGCTTTTCCTGTGATAAACAGATTTCTATCTGTTTTTTCAATAAAATTTAGTGCAAGTTTTAGTTCAGGGTTTTTTGACATTATTACTTTTTTTAGCAAGATAAATAATTAAATATTATTTCATAAAAAATCCCAAGCTAAAAGCTCAGGATTTCAATATATATTAAGTCAAAATGGGTAGACTCCATTTCTAACGCTTTTGTTGGGTTGTTATCCATTAACAATTCGATTGGGTTTTCTAATGCCTCTTTTACAGCCACTAAAAAACTAACAGACTCTCGTCTATCAGTATTTCTTTGATTATAAAGGGTTTGTATAAAATTAGTTGCGCTTACCTGATGGTAGGCAGCTATTTTCGGTACCTAAATTTAGCAAATACAAAATCAACTAGAAAATCCGCAAGAATTTTCGGAAGTAAGCGTATACTACAATTAATTTTATATGTTGGCAACTGGCTTTATTTATCATTGTAATGAAATCTAGATTGAATTACAGTACATTTTTGGTCAACATCTCTCATTCCAGATACTTTATAAATCAATCTGTGTTCTCCAGTTATTCTTCTTGACCAGTAGCCTTTTAATCCGTGTTTTGGTGGTTCGGGTTTGCCTATTCCTCTAAAAGGATTTTGTTTAATCGATTTTATAAGTTCTTTTATTTTAATTGCGGTATCATTGTTAGTTTCTATCCAATAACTGAAATCTTCCCCGTGAGCAGTAAAATTAATCGTCATTAAAGAGTTAATTGAATTTCATCCCCCTTGTATAGAACTAATTTTCCGCTATCGATTTGTTCGATTGATTCAATTAGTCTATCTCTATTAGCTTTTGTAGATAATAGGTGCTCTGTTTCTTTCAACGAATTATATTCTTTTATTGACATTATGACAACTGCATCGTCATCTTTACTTCTTGGTACGACTATAACTTCCATAGACCTTGAAACATAATCAAAATGCTTTTTTATACTTTTTCGTAAAGTGGAAATTGTTATTGCTCTCATAATTTTAATTGTACTTTACTTTTTACAAAAAAATGTACAATATTTATGCATATTATCCAAATATGAGGTTTTGTCAGCTTGTTGTTAACAGTCTAGTATATGAAAAGTAGCAGTGTAAAAACGAGATTACTTTCAATTTAAAAAACAAAGATAGCAGAAAAGCACAAGCTTTGTAGCTTGCATTTAAATGCTATTTTTTATATA
>Ga0209557_1001452_pt1 | contig 13063 bp, 11 predicted proteins | sample SaaInlV_120m_DNA_4_FD_184672 | JGI IMG/M metagenome (GOLD analysis project Ga0209557, IMG submission 184672) | Marine microbial communities from expanding oxygen minimum zones in the Saanich Inlet - Saanich Inlet SI074_LV_10m_DNA (SPAdes) (version 2) | ecosystem: Environmental > Aquatic > Marine...
CGGTTGGTGGTTTTGGGATCCGGTAGAAAATGCATCCTTTATGCCATGGCTAGTGGCGACTGCTTTGGTGCATTCTTTGAGTGTGAGTGAAAAACGTGGCGCTTTTAAACATTGGACAGTGCTGTTAGCGATCTCAGGTTTCTCTTTAAGTTTATTGGGTACTTTTCTAGTGCGTTCTGGCATCTTAACTTCTGTACATTCTTTTGCCGCAGATCCAGCCAGAGGTCTCTTTATTTTGATATTTTTAGTGATTGTGATCGGTGGCTCGTTAATACTGTATGCATGGCGAGCTACCTTGATGCGTAGTAGTAATACATTTTCTCTCTTATCTAGAGAGAGTGGCTTATTGATTAATAATATCTTGTTAGTGGCGGCGATGCTCAGCGTATTTTTAGGTACGCTTTACCCGCTTTTGTTAGACTCATTAGGTTTGGGGAAAATTTCAGTCGGCGCACCTTATTTTGATGCGGTGTTTGTACCAATTATGATCCCCGCAGTATTGGTAATGGCTGTTGGGCCATTTTTACGTTGGAAAAAAGACACAATCAAAAGAACTGGAAATCTACTAAAAATTATCTGGGCTAGTATTTTTCTATTATTTATCGTAACTTTATTTTTAACTGATAATATTTTTGTTCTATTGGCCACGTTTTTATTTGTTTGGATAGTGTTGCATTCATTAATGTTATTCATTCAGAGGTATCGTCAAAAAGGCACTATGAGTACTGCATTTATTGGCATGATAATGGCACACATTGGTATTGCTGTGTTTTTATTAGGTGCAACGGTTACCACTCAGTATGGTATTGAAAAAGATTTAAAAATGGAGCTCAATGAAACCGTTGATATTAAAGGCTACCAATTTACTTTCAAAGGCGTTAATAATTTTTCAGAACGAAATTACCAAGGCTTTAAAGGGCATATAGAGGTGCATTACGAGGGAGGTAAAATTGTAGATCTCAAACCTGAGAAGCGTAATTACAACACAGGTATGCCAATGACAGAAGCCGCTATTGATCCTTCCTTATATCGAGACCTTTATGTTGCACTAGGTGAGCCTTTGGAGAGCAGTGCATGGAGTTTAAGGATATATTATAAACCACTGATTCGCTGGATATGGTTGGGTGGAATATTAATTTCATTGGGCGCATTGCTGGCTGCCTTTGATAGGCGCTACCGATTAAGGAGAAAATCATGAGTATGTACCTGTGGTTTGGTTTGATGATCGCTACTTCTGTACTTTGGACGCTTTGGTTTTTTTATCGGCCACTTAAAGATAACAGGACAGATCTTGAAAGTTCAAACATCGAATTAGGCAAGCAAAAACAACTTGAATTAGAACAAGATTTAGAACAAGGTTTAATTAATGATGGTGAATTCAATAAGGCCGTTGAAGAAATCACTCAAACACTTGCGATTGAGTTAAATCAAACTAGCGTTAATTTAAATAAAAAACAAGGCACTCTATGGTGGGCTATTATCTTGGTATTAATTGCTTTACCAGCTACATCTTTATTGACGTACAACTATTTAGCCCCAAAGCACGATGTGGAGAAGGTTGCTAGTATTGCTCAAGTGCAGAATGCGCCGCTTAGCTTAGAACAAAGTGTGGTTAAAATCAAACAGGGCCTAGTGGGAGACCCAAATAATGCCGATTCTTGGAAAATTCTAGGGCTTACCTATTTTGAACTCGGTCAACTTGAAGAATCTTTAGGCGCTTATGAGCGCGCATACCAGCTAGCCCCTAAAGATGTTGGATTATTGGTTGAATACGCATCAGTCATTGCTACTTCTCAAAACGATCAATTCGTGGGTCGGGCATCAACTTTAGTGCGAGAAGCGTTAGAGATTAATCCTAATGCACCCGATGCTTTGTATTTGGCAGGACTGGTCTCTGTCAATGCGGGGCAATTTGATTTAGCCAAAAAAGTTTGGCAACGAGCTTTGTCATTGTTGCCTCAAGACCACCCTGATCGTACTATTCTAGAAAATATTTTGGTTGAATTGGCAGAAATACAAGGTGAGGGAATTCCTCAACATCAAGTGACTGTTAATGTTGATTTATCTGAACGCTTGCGCCAGGCAGAATTTAGCGAATATTATTTAATGGTTTATATTAAAGCCGCACAAGGTAGGCCGATGCCAATTGCCATTCAGAAAATTAAACTCAAAGATTTTTCAGGAAAGGTAGTGCTCACGGATGGAAATTCAGTCATGCCGAGTAGCAAGTTATCTCAATCCAGTGAAGTAGTTGCTGTAGTGCGTCTTAGTCAGTCTGGCTCGGCAATGAAACAAGCGAATGATGTTCAAGTACTCAGTCCAGTAATTAATGTTAGGGATAATCCAACGGTTAATTTGCAGGTAGAATAACCGCCTACCATGAGTGATACTTTACAACTAGCAAAAGATTTAATCAGTCGACCTTCAGTCACACCTAAGGATGAAGGCTGCCAGTTGCTTATGATAGATCGACTTGAGTCGGTTGGTTTTTCGATTAAGTCTTTAAAATTTGGCGAAGTTGAAAACTTTTGGGCAACTCATGGCGATACTGGACCAGTATTCGTTTTCGCCGGCCATACTGACGTTGTGCCCGTGGGTAAAAATTGGCAGACTGATCCTTTTAATCCAATAGTAAAAGACGGTTTACTGTATGGTCGAGGAGCGGCTGATATGAAAGGTTCACTTGCTGCGATGGTAGTAGCAAGTGAACGATTCGTTGCAGATTTTCCTAGTCACAAAGGCAGTATTGGTTTTTTGATCACGGCTGATGAAGAAGGTCCGGCCGTTGATGGTACGGTGAAAGTTTGTGAGTATTTAAAAAAATCAAACCAATCAGTTGATTATTGTTTAGTGGGTGAGCCATCTTCAACTGAGCAACTGGGTGATGTTATTAAAAATGGTCGTCGTGGCTCTTTGAATGGCCGCTTAACGATTATAGGCAAGCAGGGGCACATTGCATACCCGCATTTGGCTAACAATCCTATTCATCTCGCCATACCAGCGTTGGATGATTTGTGTCGTGAATTATGGGATGAAGGTAATGACTATTTCCCTGCTACCAGTTTTCAAATTTCCAATGTTCATTCTGGGACAGGTGTGACTAATGTTATTCCAGGTAATACTGAAATTGTATTTAATTTTAGATATTCAACCGAGTCTACTCATGAACAATTGCAAGATCGAGTAGCGGCAATTTTAGATAAGCGCGCGCTTAACTACACAATTAATTGGGAGCATTCTGGTTATCCTTTTTTAACGCCTGAAGGCGATTTAGTGAATGCTTGTGTGGATGCAATTCAAGTGGTGAAAGGTATTGATGTTGAATTATCAACCTCAGGAGGCACTTCAGACGGCCGGTTCATTGCACCGGTGTTAGATGCTCAAGTGGTTGAGCTGGGTCCTCTTAATGCAACCATTCATCAAGTTGATGAGTGCGTTAGTACACAAGATTTGGATGATTTAACCGATATTTATTATCAAGTTCTTAAAAATATTTTAGTCTGATGCGTTTTGATGTTATTACACTTTTCCCTGAAATGTTTTCAGCGATTAAAGATGAGGGTGTGATTGCACGCGGGATTAAGAAATCGCTATTATCCATTCACACTTGGCAACTACGTGACTTTAGCGACAACAAACATCGGAATATTGACGACAAGCCATATGGTGGCGGTGCTGGTATGGTAATGCAAGTTAAACCCATACGTGATTGTATTAGAAAAATTAAACAAGACACACCTGGGACAATGGTTATTTACTTATCACCTCAAGGTGAAAAATTGACCCATGATTTAGCTAAAGAATTGTCAGAGTTAGATTCGATTGCTTTATTGTGTGGTCGTTATGAAGGCGTGGATGAGCGCGTGATTGAGCATGATGTTGATAAGGAAGTCTCGATTGGTGATTATGTGATTAGTGGTGGTGAGCTCGCTGCAATGGTGCTTATTGATACTGTAAGCCGACAAATACCGGGTGTGCTTGGTAACCAGGATTCTTTAAACGACTCATTTTCAAATGGTTTATTGGATTATCCGCACTACAGTCGACCTGAAGAAATTGACAGCCAGGCAGTGCCCGCAGTTTTACTTAGTGGTCATCAAGCTAATATCAACGCTTGGCGTAGTAAACAGTCTATTAAAAAAACCGAAGAAAAACGAAAGGATTTGCTTAAATAACAAACGGTTGCTTTTTTTTATATTTTTTCTATAATCAAACTAGTTATTTTGTAACGGCGCAAAATACAATATTAAGCATTGTTGCTTTACAAGTTGCCCATGGTGGGTTTATTATTTTGTAAGTTAATGAAAACTTACTATTATCGGAGGAGATGAGTATGAAATTTGTAACGGCAATTCTTAGACCGCACAAATTAGACGATGTCAGGGAGGCATTATCTGAGGTTGGAGTATCTGGAATCACAGTGACTGAAGTTAAAGGCTTTGGTCGTCAAAAAGGACACACTGAGCTGTATCGTGGCGCAGAGTATCAAATTGATTTTTTACCAAAAATTAAATTAGAGATTGCAATTCCTGCATCTAAGTTGGATGAAGTGATTGAAGTGATCATTAATGTTGCCAATTCTGGCAAGGTTGGCGATGGCAAAATTTTTGTCACTAATTTAGATAAAGTGGTTCGTATTCGCACGGGCGAAACTGACCAAGATGCACTTTAAGGAGTAAAAAATGAAAAAATTATTAATATTATTGGCTTTATTGCCAATGACCGTGTTCGCCGAAGGTTTGAATGGTGCGAATACCTCGTGGATTCTAACGTCAACCGTGTTAGTTTTATTTATGACCTTGCCAGGTCTGGCATTATTTTATGGTGGTTTAGTACGCACTAAGAACATTTTGTCAGTTTTGATGCAGTGTTTTGCTATTGCTGGCATTGTGTCAATCCTTTGGCTGGTGGCTGGCTATTCAATCGCCTTTGCTGAGGGTAATGCTTATTTTGGTGATTTATCCAAGTTTATGTTGTCAGGTATTTTAGAAGGTACAGTACATAGTAGTGGTATTCCTGAAAGCTTGTTTGCACTTTTCCAGATGACGTTTGCTATTATTACCCCAGCACTAATCATAGGTGGCTTTGCTGAGCGTATGAAATTTTCAGCAGTGCTATTGTTTAGTGCGATTTGGCTAATTGTAGTTTATGCACCAATTACTCACTGGGTGTGGGGCGGCGGTTGGCTACAAAACATGGGCTTGTTAGACTTTGCTGGTGGTACGGTTGTACATATTACTGCCGGTGTTGCTGCTTTGGTGGCGGCAATTGTAATCGGTCCTCGCAATGGCTTCCCATCAAAGCCAATGCCACCACATAACATGACCATGACCATTACCGGTGCGGCGATGCTATGGGTTGGCTGGTTCGGCTTTAATGGTGGTTCTGCATTGGCGGCAAATGGTGATGCGGCAATGGCAATGCTGGTGACACACATTTCAGCAGCAGCAGGCGCAATGACTTGGATGTTCTATGAATGGGTTAAGTTTGGTAAGCCAACGGCCTTAGGTGCAGTGACTGGTATGGTTGCTGGTTTAGGCACGATTACACCGGCTTCTGGTTTTGTAGGTCCTGCAGGTGGTTTAGTAATTGGTATTGTTGCAGGTATTGTGTGTTTCAACGCAGTTATACTTATTAAGCAAAAATGGAAAATTGACGATTCGTTGGATGTCTTTCCAGTGCATGGTGTTGGTGGCGTGATCGGTACATTAATGGCGGCAGTTTTTGCATCAAATGAATTGGGAATTTTTAGTGGTCAAGGCTTGGCAGAAGGTATGACTATTATGTCTCAATTAAATATTCAGGCAATCGGTGTTGTGGCAACGTTTACTTATACCGCTGTTGCAACTTATATTATTCTTAAAGTAGTTAATATGATTACAGGTTTAAGAGTGAGCGAAGAAGAAGAGCAACAAGGCTTAGACATTGTGTCTCATGAAGAAAAAGGCTACGATCTTTAATTAATCTGAGTCTTTTATTAAAACCCATTAATGGCGAGTCATTAATGGGTTTTTTTACGCCTTTAAAAATCAATTCGTATATAATTACAACATAGCCTTATTGTTTATTTGAATGCGTATTAATCACCCTTTAGTTGGCTCCATGGTAGCCTTAATCACTCCGATGCTTGAAGATGGATCGGTGGATTTTAATGCTCTTAAAACGCTGGTTGATTTTCACGTTGATTCAGGCACTAAGGCCATTGTTTCTATGGGTACAACGGGTGAAAGCGCAACGCTTAATCACGATGAACACGTTGAAGTGATGCAAAAAACCGTTGAGTTTGCACAAGGGCGTATTGCCATTATTGCAGGCACGGGCGCTAACTCTACCACTGAGGCGATTGAACTTACTCAAGCGGCAAAAGATATCGGCGCTGATTTTTGTTTACTGGTAACGCCGTATTACAATAAGCCTACTCAGGAAGGGCTTTATCAGCATTATAAAGCCATTGCTGAAGCGGTTGATATTGATCAGATTTTGTACAACGTTCCAGGTAGAACTGCAGTGGATTTGTCGGTTGATACGGCGGTACGTTTATCTACCATTGATAACATTATTGGCATTAAAGATGCTACGGGTGATTTGAAAGTGGCCCAAGCTTTGATAAGCCAATGTCCTGAGGGTTTTTTACTTTACAGTGGTGACGATGCTACCGCAGTTGAGTTTATTTTAATGGGCGGTCATGGCGGTATTTCCGTGAGTGCGAATGTTGCCCCTAAACAAGTGTCTGACGCTTATAATGCTGCTATGAATAATGATAGAAATTTAGCAGAATCAATCAATGAAAAATTGAGTGATTTACATCAGCATTTATTTGTTGAATCAAACCCTATTCCTGTTAAATGGGCACTGCATAAAATGGGAAAATGTGAAAGTGGTATTCGTTTGCCATTAACTAAATTATCACAACAATTTCAAATAATTCTACAACAAGACTTATCTTCACTAGGAGTTATATCAAAATGATCAATAAATTATTAATTCTTTTAATGGCACTGTCTTTAGGCGGTTGTATTTCTTTGGACAAAAAAGAAAATAAACAAGCTGGTCTTGGAGAGAGAAGTATTAACTATTACTCTGACAAAACAGTAACTTCATTAGAAATTCCGCCCGATTTAACCAAACCCAGTTCACAAAATGCATTCAAGCTAAGTGAGTATGTGTCCGTTCAAGAAGACACGATTAGTTTTTCTGAAAAAGATAACGCCATTAAGGAGGCATCAAGCATTCTAAGGGCGCCATCTAACGTTGAGGTTAAAAAGGCGGGAGAACGTCGTTGGTTGGTGGTTGATAAAAAACCAGATGCTGTTTGGAATCTGTCTAAAAGTTTCTTTAAATCTCATGGTTTTTCAATTAAAAAAACCAATAAAAAGATTGGCATAATGGAAACGGATTATTTAGAAAGTCATGCCGAGATCCCAGATCAGTCTTTAGGTGTTATTCGCTCCATGCTTAAAAAGGCACTAAAGGCTAGATATGCCTTACCAATTGTAGATAAATATCGTATTCGTATTGAGCCAACTGACAATGGCAACAAGTCTGAAGTTTATTTGACACTGACTTCCATGGTGGAAGTTATTACTGGAGAAGGTGGAGAGGCTGAAAATACTATTTGGCAGTCTCAAGAAAAAGACCAGGCCTTAGAAACGGAAATGTTATATCGTTTGATGACATTCTTAGGTAGCGATCACGCTATAGCAAGGGAAAAAATTATTGCTGCTAAAGAAGAGAAAAATCTAGCAGTGAGCATTGCTGATGGTGTCGGTGGTTATGCAAAATTAGTTTTTTCTTTAAACCAGTACGATACTTGGGATAATGTAGGTTGGGCGTTGGATCAGCTCGAAGTTGATGTTGAGGATAAGGATGTTAAAGAGGGTAGCTTTTACATTAACGTTGCTAGAACAGAAGATTTAGGGATATTTTCACGTATGTTCGGTGATGATGCAGTTAAAAAATCTTTCCAAATTATTGTTAAGCAGACGGGTACAGATAAGACCGAAGTCTATTTTAATGATTTGTCAGAAGAAAATGAACAAGCGACTATTGACTTTAGCCATGAATTTTTAGGAAACATTGCAAAGCAGTTTTAAGTGCAGGTAATACAAAGGTGACACTGTCACAGACAATCGTTGACAAGATCATCCGCCAACAAATATTGGTGGATGATTTATCAAATGATGAGTTGGCAGAATTTTGTCAAATAGCAAATTTAGCTTATCGTTCTGGAAGTTCAATCATTAGCGATCAAGATTATGATTTTATTTATCTTGCAGCGTTAAAAGAAAGAGATTCAAACAACCCACTTTTAAAGACAATAGAGCCAGAAGGCCATGAATTTTCTGAAGAGAAGGTTTTGTTGCCAGAAATTATGCTTTCTACTGATAAGGCTTACTCTTGGGGAGAGATAAATAAGTGGATAGAACGATTAGAAAAATCAGCCGTTGAGATTGTTTTAGACTCACAAGATATTCAAATAAAAGCCACACCAAAGCTGGACGGATTTGCCGGATTTGATGATGGCAATCGTCTTTATACCCGAGGTGATGGAAAAAAAGGCAGTGATATTAGCCGTGTTTTTGAGCGCGGATTAGCAGTTTACAATGATTCTGGTCGTGGTCAAGGTGCGGGTGAAATTGTGGTTAAAAAAAGCTATTTTGAACAATACTTGTCAGATAGTTTTGAATATCCACGAAATTTTCAAGCCAGCCTAATTAAGGAAAAGGAATTAGACGACAAAGCCAAACAAGCGATTTCAGAAAAGGCAGCATTGTTCGTGCCTTTTTCAGATCTACCCACTTGGAAAGGCGATATTAAAAAGTTAATTTCTCAATTTGATTCTATTGTTGAACGGGTTTTACAAATGGTGGATTTCGATGTTGATGGTGTGGTATTTGAAGTCACTAATGAGAATTTAAAAAACTACATGGGTGCTAATCGAAAATTCCATCGCTGGCAAATTGCCTTTAAGGAAAATAAAGATAAAGCACAAGTTAAGGTTTTATCGGTAACGCCTCAAGTTGGGCGTACCGGTAAGATTACACCAGTGGCAGAGCTGGAACCGACACTGCTGAGTGGTGCAACGATTGTACGAGCAACAGGGCACCACTACGGATTGGTAAAAGAGCAGGGTTTAGGTGCAGGCAGTGTGATTGAGCTTACACGCTCGGGGCTGGTCATCCCTAAGATTAATCAAGTCTTAAAATCGGCACCTGTTAAGATTCCAAAGTTATGCCCAAGCTGTAGTGAAGCATTAGAGTGGGAGTCTGATTTTCTAATGTGCGTTAATCACGATTTATGCCCAGCACAAGTGATTGGAAAAATGGAATATTTTTTCAAGATATTAGCCAATAATGATGGGTTTGGCATTGCCACGATTGAAAAACTTTATGAACACGGCATTCGTAAAATTTCACAAATTTATGCACTGAGTGCAAGTGATTTGAGTGACATGGGTTTTGGTGATAAAACCAGTACAAATTTAGTTAATCAATTAAAACGATCAACCAATGAGCAGATTGAAGATTGGCGTTTTTTGGCGGCTTTTGGTGTGGTGAGAATGGGTATGGGTAATTGTGAGAATTTATTAAAGACATATCCGCTTAATGAAATATTTGAGCTTAATTTAGAACAAATATCAGCCATTGATGGTTTTGCAGAGTTAACCGCTCAGATGATTGTGACAGGTCTTAAAATCATTCAAACAGAATTTAACTTACTTAGTCGGTATCGATTTAATTTAGAAATTACTTCTTTACAAAAAAATCTAGAAGAGTTTGCTCATGTCTTATTTGGGAAAAAAATTGTTTTTACCGGAAAGATGCAAGGCTCTAGAGATAAGATGAAAAAGCATGCAAAATCTATCGGAATAAAGATTTTAACCAGTGTTAGTGCTAAAACAGATTATTTGGTGGTTGGTGAAAAAGTTGGGCAAAAGAAAATTGAAAGCGCAAAAAAATTTGGAGTTAAAGTGCTGTCTGAGGAAGATTACCAAGCTATGATTGAGCGACAAATGCAAAAAAACAGTTTACAATTAAGTTTGAATTAAACGATGTTAAGTTTTTTTATTGAGGAATTTTTAAGAAAATGAAAATTTCAGCGTTAATTGATAAGCAAAAAGATTTTTTGACTAATGAGCTAGAAGGTGGTTTTAAGCAATTAGCTCAGCAGTGTAATGGTGTAATGGACAGCACGGTTAGACTCGATGAGTTGTTGTTTGCGCATATGCAAAAATGTCGATATGCAAATTTAGTTTACGTACTTGATCATAATGGTGTTCAACTGAGTGCCAATATTAATAAAAATGAGATATTATCTGACTTTCAAGGTCAGGATCTTTCAGCGCGCCCATTTTTTAATATAATTAATCATCAGCATTCATTTTATTTATCCGATGCTTATATTTCAGGGGTAACTTTAAAGCCTTGTATTAGTGCCGTGCAAGCTATTTGCCAGAATGATAAATTGATTGGTATGTTGGTGTTCGATCTTGAGCTGGAAAAACTACCACTGCTTGATCAGAAAATTGGCTTAAGTGATTTTCGTCAAATAAAAGGTGATCCAGAAATTAGATCAAATTTATTTAACCAAAATAGAGTTCAGTCCGCTATGGATCAGTCGATTGATACGGTGCATAACATTGCTACTGAACTGCTATGTGAGTTGGGCGTGTTCCATCTTAAGTTGCATTATGCTTCTTCTAGGGCGACTATTTGGACTTATGATGACCCGTATAATTACCGGCTGCATGTTTTGGACGAAATTATTAACCCTAACATTTGTCTTTTGTATCCTAAAAAACCCTATCCACGAGAGGCGAAAGTATCCCAAGAGCAAGTTAAGCAAGTATTGAATAATTTTCATTACATGCGCTTTATGGACGAAAATTTATACTTAAAAACAGGCAGTTTAAACATCATGAATGGCACAGTAGGAATTAGTTTTTCATGTGACGGTAATCATTATTTGTCAGTCGCGCAATTTTTAGAAAATTTTGAAGAAATGTATACTTAATATTAATTTTTTTGAAAAAACACTTGCGGTTGAATTTTATTTAGTTATAATTCAAAGTAGTTATTTTTCCAAAGGCGGAGAATTAACACAGAACATTGACGTTTATTTGAGTTTTCTTTAAAAGGAAACTTAAGTAGACGTTTTTTTTGCCAGCTTCAAAGAGGGGGTTGTGGCAATTTGGTATAGAAGCCAGTAGTTAAGTTTGTTGATTTTTTTCGACAAGCATGACTGCTGGCTTTTTTGTTTTCTAAACAAGGAGAAAGTTAAATGAAAATGGTAACAGCAATTATTAAGCCTTTTAAGCTTGATGATGTAAGAGAAGCCCTTTCTGAAATTGGTGTTTCAGGAATTACGGCAACAGAGGTAAAAGGTTTTGGTCGTCAAAAAGGCCATACAGAGCTTTATCGTGGCGCAGAGTACACGGTAGATTTTTTACCTAAAGTTAAATTAGAAATCGCCGTATCGGCTGATCAAGTTGATGGTGTGGTTGAAGCAATCACTAAAACAGCTAAGTCGGATGACGATGGAAAAATTGGAGATGGAAAAATCTTCGTTTCAAGTTTAGAGCAAGTGGTCCGTATTCGTACGGGTGAAACTGGTTCGGTAGCACTATAAAGGAGGCAATATGGAAAATACAATTTTAGAAATGCAATTCGCAATTGACACTTTTTATTTCTTAATGATGGGTGCATTGGTTATGTGGATGGCAGCAGGTTTCTCGATGCTGGAAGCGGGCATGGTTAGAAGTAAAAATACGGCAGAGATTCTGACTAAGAATATCGGCTTATTTGCAATTGCTTGTACGATGTACATGGTTTACGGTTATGAGCTTATGTACGGCGGCGGCGTTATGCTAGACGGTATTAGTGGTGCTGGAGATAAATACTCAAGTGCAGCTGACTTCTTCTTTCAAGTGGTATTCGTAGCAACGGCAATGTCGATTGTCTCAGGTGCAGTGGCTGAACGCATGAAGTTATTTGCATTCTTTGCATTTGCTATTGTCTTTACTGGCATTATTTACCCTATGGAAGGTGCATGGACGTGGAATGGTGAGGCGGTGTTTGGCTTGTTCGTATTAGGTGACTTAGGTTTTTCTGACTTTGCCGGTTCAGGCATTGTACACATGGCCGGTGCTGCTGCTGCTTTAGCAGGTGTAATGGTGCTTGGTGCTCGTAAGGGTAAGTACAATAAGGACGGAACATCAAATGCGATTCCAGGTGCAAACATGCCATTAGCAACACTAGGCACATTTATTTTATGGATGGGTTGGTTTGGTTTTAATGGCGGTTCAGTATTAGCAATGGCTAGCAAAGAAAGCGCTAACGCAGTGGCAATGGTATTCTTGAATACTAATGCAGCGGCTGCTGGCGGTGTAATTGCGGCACTTATTTTGGTTAAATTGCTATGGGGCAAGGCAGACTTAACAATGGCGCTTAACGGTGCATTAGCAGGTTTGGTTGCAATTACTGCAGGTCCAGACACACCAACGGCTTTAGAGGCAACTCTAATTGGTGCTGTCGGTGGTGTGCTAGTGGTGTTCTCAATTTCTATGCTTGATAAAGTATTTAAGATTGACGATCCAGTGGGTGCAATCTCTGTGCACGGCGTGGTTGGTTTATGGGGCTTATTAGCCGTACCATTAACAAACTCAGGCGTGTCGTTTAGTGGCCAGCTAATTGGTGCAGCAACCATCTTTGTATGGGTGTTTGGTACATCATTGGTATTATGGTTAGTGTTAAAAGCCATTATGGGTATCCGAGTTTCTGAAGAAGAAGAAGCAGACGGCGTGGATATCACAGAGTGTGGTTTAGAGGCTTACCCTGAATTTACTAAATAAAGTAATTTAGAAAACCTTAAAGGCGAAAGCAGGAAACTGCTTTCGCCTTTTTTTATTCACAAAGATTGATTAGAATCATATTCTTTATATTTCTAACAATGTAGAATACAAAACTCATTCGTTTTAAAAAAACACGGAGAACACATTATGCAAGTACAAGACATTATGTCCACCAACGTTAAAACGGTTGGACCGGATGATTTGGTTAAAGAC
>Ga0209557_1001459_pt1 | contig 13024 bp, 36 predicted proteins | sample SaaInlV_120m_DNA_4_FD_184672 | JGI IMG/M metagenome (GOLD analysis project Ga0209557, IMG submission 184672) | Marine microbial communities from expanding oxygen minimum zones in the Saanich Inlet - Saanich Inlet SI074_LV_10m_DNA (SPAdes) (version 2) | ecosystem: Environmental > Aquatic > Marine...
ATCAACAGCACCGAACTTGTGATTGAATGTGTGGTCGGAGATATAGCCCCCGCTTACCATCATATCAAAATCATAGTATTTACGATTAGCCATTAGGTCCAAGGTCTCCCAGTTACAAGTCCCCCAGTGTTAGGGTTGTCTACCAGATTATTAGTATCGTTATCGCCTGCTGTATAAAGTGTAGGCAAGTTATCTTTAGTCTTTGTGTTTAATGCTCTATAGTAAGCTGCGTTAGTATCTGCGGCTGCAAGTCCTTTGCGTTTGCTTACAGCAATTCTTAGTTTTTCTTCTTGTCTTTGTCTTTTGAAACCGTTTGAACCTGAGTATCTCGGAATACAATAAACTCTATCACCGTCAACTAAACCTGCGGCAGTAAGTGTCTTAGCACCATCGTTGGTTTGGTTAATTGATTTGTCTTTCTGTGCAATTATTTCTCCATACATTGCAGTAATAATCTCTTGTCCTTCAACAGCCTGCGCAAGTGCTGTAAGTCCGTTCATTGTAGTGGTTCCCATTGTGACAGTGAGATCAAACTCTACACCAGTTAGTCCCTTACATTTGATTGTTGCCATTATTCAAATCCTCTCGGGTCTTTTACTCTAATATCATCTACATGCTTAGGACCGTTTACGCCACCTCCTGCAAGTGTAGTAACTGCATCAACATCTGCAACAACTTCGTTCGGGGCATTAGCAATCGGTGAGTCAGGTGGATTATTAAGCATAGCATATATCTGCTTGAAGCGACTTGCTTCTGCTTCACCTTGTTCGGGCTCTACTGTATTTTTATCTTGCTCGACTGTGTCTAATAAATCTAAAACCAGTCTCACTATCTCTCTTGTTTCCATACTGTATTTATTAAATACACTTATGTTTAATATTATTAAGAAAATGTTTAAAGACTATGTAGACCTGCAAAACCAGTTAGCCAAAGAAGGCGTATTCAATTACGTTACTCATTACGGTTCAGTTCATTATATTGATTTAAGAAAAAAAATGGCAGAGGGTGATCAGTCCTCTACCAAGTAGTAAGTTTACTTACGGTTCCAAATGGCCCATAGTACCCATACTGCGATCAAGCCCATAACGCCCTGCGAACCTAAGCTCGCAATCATTGCTGATACGTTTTCAACTACTGATAGTCCTTCAGGCATAAACGGCATATTGCCTAACCCTAAAACTTCAGCTATGATCACAAGAGCAGCCAAACTAACACCAACTTCCGCTAATGCTCCTGCCCACTCTTTTACTTTATTCAGAATATCCATGATATCCCTCCTTTCATTGGCGTCGAAAAAATCAACGCAAGATATTTACAGGTCGACCATAGTAAACATAAGTACACACTTAACAATAATATTATCAGTTAACTGTACATTTGATAAATAATTTTTTAGTAATAAGGTAGTTTTATGATAAATGTTGCACCGTTTCAACAAAAAATAGACAGTTTAAAAGAAGAAGGGAACTATCGAGTGTTCAACGACATTGTTCGTGAACGAGGAGAATTTCCCGAAGCAATATGGTACGGACCTTACAATATCAAGAATATTGTCAACTGGTGTTCGAACGATTACCTCGGCATGGGTCAACACAAAGTTGTGATTGATGCTATGCATACTGCACTTGATCAAACAGGAAGTGGGTCAGGTGGTACAAGAAACATTGGCGGCACAAGTCATTACCACGTAGCGTTAGAGAACGAACTGGCCCGACTGCATAGCAAAGGAGCTGCTTTACTTTATACAAGTGCCTATGTTGCCAATGAATGGACACTCATTGCTTTAAGCAAAATCATTCCCAACATATGTTTCGTTTCGGATAGTAGGAACCATGCAAGTTTAATCCAAGGCATACTACACAGCAAAGCTGAGAAACGTATATGGATGCACAATGATATGAGCGATTTAGAAGAGAAATTGGCCGAAGTTTCCGCATTAGGACTAACACCTTGCATAGTCTTTGAATCTGTGTATAGCATGGATGGCGATGTCAGTCCAATCTCTTGTGTCTGCGATCTTGCTGAAAAATACAATGCTATTACATACATTGACGAAGTACATGCTGTAGGACTGTATGGCGATACCGGTGCAGGCATGTGTGAAAAATTAAACGAAACACGTTGCGATATTGTTAATGGTACTTTAGGTAAAGCATACGGAGTTCAAGGAGGTTACATTGCAGGTGATGGTATTATTATTGATGCTATCAGAAGTGTAGCAAGTGGATTTATTTTTACTACCAGCATGAGCCCCGTGATTTGTTCTGGAGCTCTTGCATCAATTAAGTATCTTAAGGATCATAATAATCTTAGAGAACTACATCAAGCAAAGGCACAGAAGTTAAAAACTATGCTGCAAGATGAAGGTATAGAAGTACACGAGTCTTCATCTACTCATATTGTTCCTGTAATGATTAGAGATGCAAAGAAATGTAAACAGTATAGCGATGAGCTATTAAATGAATACGGTATTTACATTCAACCAATAAACTATCCAACGGTTGCTGTAGGACAAGAACGCTTGCGTATTGCTCCTACTCCAATGCATAGTGATGCTATGATGTATGACCTTGTAAAAGCATTGACAGCAGTTATTAATGACTAAAAGATTAATTGTATTCGGAGACAGCATGACTTGGGGAGAGGGACTGTCAGATGTTAATAAGTCTATCAACGAGTTTGGCCCTGCCAGCAAGTTTGCATGGCCAGAGATACTTGCACACTCTGCTGGCGTTGAAGTAGTAAACAACGCAATACCCGGGGCAAGCAATAAGTTTATTAGTGATAAAATATTAGAATTTAAATTTGAGAAGAATGACAAAGCCATAATCTTGTGGTCTTGGCACGGAAGGTTCCACAGTTATCAATTTAATCCTAAATCTGAAATAGGTTGGAAGATTGGTCCGTGGAATGCAAAAGCCAAAAAACCTTCCCAAGCATACTTCCAATACATATATAGTACTGAAGACAGTCTTCAACAAAATTTTATATATATAAATCACATTGCAGATTATCTCAAATATAAAAAAATAAAAAACATTCAATCTTTACTGGATTATGATATGAGAGCTTATGATTGTAAATTTAATAGAGTTAAGTTTTACAATTTTGATTTACAATATGAAGACACCGCAAACGATGGTAAACATCCAGGTCCAAAAACTCACATACAAATTGCTAAAAAGTATTGGAAACACATAAAAGGATTGTTAAATGATTAAAAAATATTTATGGATGGGACTTGGCTTCCTATCACTTGGCATGGCATACATAGGAGTAATAGTTCCTGGTATTCCGTTTAGTATCTTCTTAGTCTTTGCAGCGTATTGTTTTGCAAAGAGCTCACCAAGGATGCACGCCTGGATATACAACCACAAATACTTTGGACCGTTCCTAACTAACTGGACACAGAAAAGAGTATTTCCTACCAAAGGCAAGTATGCGATGGTGATAGTAATGTCATCCTCGTTAGCATTCCTTTGGTTCACTACAGGCAACATCAAAGCAGTTGCATGGAGTGGAGGCTTTATGGCATTGGTTGCTATATGGGCTTGGCGTTTTCCGGGTACTGTTGAAGAACATGCCAAGCGTACTAAGTTAGGCAAGAAAATTGGATGGATCAAGTAAACTTGACCTACATGGCATTAGACACTATCAAGTTGACTACAAGGTAGAAAACTTTATTCTAATGAATCAAGACAAGTTGCCGCTTACAATAGTTTGCGGCAACAGTCAAACTATGATCGACTTAGCTCAAGCTGTGGTTGATAGAATAAACTGTCGAGAAGTTGCAATGGACCGCTATGGTGTTATTGTAGTTCGACGTATATAGCACAGGCCCCGCTGTTACAGGTAGGCTTTCCAACTTGGATGAGCAAGATTCATTTTTAGTTGTTTACTATTGTTCACAAGCTCATAGTAATCAGGCGCATGTGGAGTTTTAATAGGCTTCATGTTCGTTTTGTTACCTTTGTGTGAGTTGCATGGTCCACATGCCGCAACAATATTTGTCCACGAAGTTTTGCCGCCTTTTGATATAGGCAGTACGTGATCTAATGTTAAGTTGTGTTTGGTGTAGGGTGTGTTACAGTATTGGCAGGTGTACATGTCTCGTACATAAAGATTGGCTTTAGAAAATCGAGGACGTTGCCGTCGCCGTTGCATTTGTTTAAGCATCATTACTGCAGGTACTCTTGTTTCCCAACTGGCTGAACTAACAATCCAAGCATCATACCATTCTAATACTGTAACTTTATCGAGCCATAGATATGTAATGGCTTCTTTCCACTGTATAGCGGATAATGGTAGATATGATACTGGCTGTGCGTCTGCGTTTAGTAATAATACTTGACTCACGTTGTGTTCCTTGTTGTATAAAGATATTTATGTACTGGTGTCTTCGCTAAGGTTAATGCAGATTGCTTGCTGTCCTGCTTTGAAATAGCCGCCGCCTTTGCCTACTTCGTCAGCAAGTGCTTCACGTGCATGAAAACATTCTACCATAGTGTTATGTAAAGTAACAGGTTCAACATAAGGAGTTGTATCATAGAAGTATATGAAAACCAATGCCCACATTACAAACCATCCTTCTTTGTACCAAAGTCTGGTTGTCCACCTACGTAAGGTGCAAAGTCTCTGCCGTTCGCTACCATGCATGCCATGCCATCGCCGTATACTTGTAGCATTGTCCAGGTGCCTGTGTCTTGATTTGTAAAGAAGAACATGCCTCCTGTGAACGGTTGGTTACCTTGAGCACTAAATTGTAGTCCAGTACCTGTGAACAACATCGACTCTCCGTACTTGGCAGGTGTCTTTAACATCTCTGCAAACGGAGCGCAAGGCTGTTTTGTAAAAAATGTCTTAGCTTCTTGTGATAGTACAGGCCCCGCTGTTAGTCCAAGGGTCAACAATATTGTAGTCAGAATTCTAATCATTATTCCTCTCCTAAAATAATCTCTTATTGTAACATCTTAATTACTAAGAGTCAACCAAAGAAATTGTCAAAAACATTCTTACTACAAAGATTAATGGCATGTTGCCACTGGCTTGTTTTATCTACATCGAAGACAACGTGTTGAGTTGCATCGGTCACTAACCAATCTTTACGTTTAATTTCAAAATCCAGTTGGCCTTTTTGCCAAGCTGCAACTCCTGAGAATATTCTCCATTGTTCAGGAGTATTACCGTCTACTAATTTTTCTAACATCATTTTATCTGAAGTAACTGCAAAACCGTCTCCGACTTGCATTGTACTTGAACAGTACCAATCGTCTGTGTGAAGCATAATGATCGCTTGATCGTTAACCGGTCCGCCTTTGTATATCATCTCAGGACCCATATAATTTAGATTGTTTAGGCGAGCCAACTCTACAATACTAAATGTACTTGGTTTGTTTAATACTAACCCGGCTGTGCCAAGTTCTGTATCCTCATAGACAAAGACAACACTTGATTGGAATATTGGGCCAGTGATTTGAGGACTTGCAACTAACAGTTTTTGTAAATAACTCATTCTTGATTCCTATGAATAATCAGGTAATGGTCCTCCGTGTTCCTTACCTTTAATTTTCTTACCACCTACTGTGACTCGGTTCTTACCAATCTTATGTGATTTCTTTCCCGAGCGTGTTCTTAGTCCTTGACTCTTGCACGAAGCCAATGCAGAAGCACCTAATTTACTATTAGGTCTACTGCTTCTACATAATTCCTTAGAGGCTTTCCATTCTTCAATGTCGTCCTCTGCTGTTAATACTTCATCTATTCTCATACATATATTTAGTTCAACGATACTTGTCGGCAGGATTATTTAAGGCCCCGCTGTTAGCCGTCATCAGATCGTCGCATAATCGAAATGTCAAGGCTTTACGTGGGCCTTTGGTTGTGTTAATAGATATTTCCCCTGACTGTTTATGATACTCAATCTTAGTGATTTTTGCAGGCTCATTGTTCCTACCTACAAGTATCGTTTGACCTAATTCTAAATTGAAGTGAAAGTTTTTTAATTGCATTGGAGTTCTCCTTGTTCGACAGCGACCGCTGTAAAAGTATTTATTTTACCAAACACCATTGACATTCTTACAAGACTATATTATATTGTAGAAGAGAATAAGGAGAGTGATATGAAATTTGTTTTTGTAATTTTATCTGTTTCGGTAATAAGCGGATGTTCGAATTCGCCTGAATGGGCACAGATACATAATCCAAACTCATACGGATACAAAAAGCACGACCCTTGTATAACATGCGGTGAGGGCTGGAGTTTCATACCCAATGAGCGCTTTGCCGCACAGAAATCAGCAGATAGATAGCCAATAGTGGTTGACAAAGCAATCAATAGACACTATATTAAATGTATAGGCAAACAAAAAGAGGCTACCAATGACTGATATGTTAGAAATGATTGAAGATCTTAAAACACTTGAAATCCTTCCTGAAGGAGCGTCCAGAGATATACAGATCGAACATCTTATAACAAAATATCAAGATCGTTTTCAGACTGCTGAAGATGAAATGGAAGAAGTAGCGTTCTATGGCTCCTAAATATATTGACCCAGATTTAGAAGGTATCCACCCCTTGCGTCTTGAACTGTCAGAGGATGATTGGTTACGATTAGACGATGTGGTAGCTGGAGGCGAGGGTGAAGCAACCTTAGAAGAAATTGATGCGTATGCTGATTGGATACATGATGAATTGGTGGCAAAATTACAGACCCACTGCGGTATCACTCTCATTCAATAAATATGTTATAAGGAGCCTTAATGATTACTGAAATTTTTTTATTGGCGACGGCACTAATCTTTACAGGAGTTGGCTGGTGTTTCGGCAAACAAAACGGAATTGAACTTGCCTCAGAAGCAACGATCGATTATCTTATCGAAAACAATTATCTTCGACACAAGATGAAAGACGAAGAAATTGAACTAATAAAGTGGAACGATCACACCCAAAACTGATTGACTTCTTGTTTCTTTGAGACTATACTGTATAAACAAGTTAGAAATAAAGAAGAGGGCTAAAAAATGTTTTATATTTACGAACGTTCATCAACATATATTATGGGTGGCATCAACAAGTGGGACGGTACTGTTCGTCCAGATCACCGCAAATTCTACAAGACAATGGGTGCGGCCAAAGCGGCATTGACACGTATGAGCAAACGCCACAGAGCAGATATGTTAGAGAGTGTGAATGATCCTGTTTACCGTTATGGTGTCGCAGAAGCTGAAATGTTCCATACGTTCATTGAAAAGAAGCGGACTGTATATAGTATCATGGATCAGGCTAAAGAAAAGCCAATCACAGAGACAGTGAACACTCCGGGCTATATGAGCCCACGATCAGAATCTTATTGGAGCATGTAAGGAGAATAATATGGCAAGATACCAAAGAACAAAAGGCGAAACCAAAATGATTAAAGATTGGATCGCGGCAGGAAATAAAGTAACCGTCTGCGAAGCAGGTGCCAGGACCGAACAAGAAGACATTGTTCACACATGGGGCAACCGAAAGAAAAAGGCTACACCTGCAAAGAAACCTGCCAAAAAAGGTTGACATTAGATTCATCTGAGACTATACTGTATAAACAATAAGGCAATAGATGAGGGAAAATACTATGTCAAATACTGTAACAAAGGCTGTCGAAGCAATTTACAACCTACAATCAAACGATGAAATCAATCAAGTAATTGACGCAATCAAACTCAAGCGAACAGCATTGGCACGTTCGGTAACACGTTCATTGATGGTAGGTGATATTGTATCATTTGGCGGACGTGGTCAATCAGTAGTCACAGGCAAGGTTACCAAAGTCAATCGCAAGACGGTTGTGGTAAAAGACAATGCCAGTAATACTTCCTGGAAAGTCACAGCGTCAGCGGTAACACCTTTAGCCATCGGAGGCTAAGATGGGTCCTTGGAATGAACAAAGGCAACTCGAACGGTTACACGCCGTTCGAGAGGTGCTTCAAAGAAACGATCTCAGCGCATGGGCAAGAAATTACTGGGGAACAGTATTTGATACCATTGCTCGAACAGAAGATCGATATAACGCCCGAGTGGTAACTACCTATAAAAATATGAAACGCAAAGGAATCATTGAATATGAGTAAGATTGGTAACTGGGTAATGGAGATGCAGGAAGATGCGGCATGGTCCAGCAAAGAAGTTTTCATTCGAAAGCATGGTATCTCAAATGAAGTAATTTGGACAGAAGTTCGGCGCCAAATGGCAGAAGACTCCGATTGCGATGTTGATGACTATTGGGACACGTTCGAAATGGAGATGGACGATGGCTCGTAAATTTGCCAAACGATATCTTAAACCTACAGAGTTTGACCCCAAGGGGCATTGGATGGTTGGGTTCGTTTGGCCTGTGAAGGGCTCTAAAGACAACGACTATTCAGTCGAACTTCATGACAACGGCTTTGACTGTGACTGCACCGGATTTGCATTCCACGGTCGTTGTAAACATTCTAAGGCCATTGTGGCCAAAGTTGAAAGGCAGATGGTACTATGACAAAGAAAAATGACAAGTGGTTTTATAATGCATCATTCAATCAACAGTATGGTGGTTGGAGTATTCCAGACATCTATGTCGATTTAAGCCGCAAAGAAATTGATGTCCAGAATCAAATGGAATATCAAACATTCCTCGAACAAGATGTAGAAGACGCAAAAGATGACAACGGAAACTATCCTGAAGCATTGGCTGTGATTGAACGTATCCAAAAGGATTATTCATAAGATGTTTATTGTTCGAAATTCAGCACAAGAAGTAACCGTTATCACAACCAGGAAAGAAGACGCATTGGCCTTTTTGCTTGGTAAGGGTGGACTGGGTTGTACCGTAGAAGATACTTCACCAAGAAAAGGCTTTTTGGCTCCATTAGAGGTTGACAATTAGTACCTTTGAGACTATATTTAATATATAGACAGTAACAAAGAGGGCAAACAATGTCAACAGATTTAAGAAATGTTCCAGATTGTGAATTCCAAAACGAATTGACTCAAACACGCTTTTGGGGTGGTAGAGATCGAATGACTTGTTTACAAGTCACTCAACGTAAACCTAAAGGTCCATCAAAGGATGTGAGCGATCAGTTCTTCAACTCATTGCAATTGACAAAGCATCAAGCACGGATGTTGGCTGTAGAGTTGATGTTGTTCGCAGAAGGTCGTGAAGTAGAAGAGTTCGAAGAGCTTGCAGGGGAGACAGTATAATGGCACACACATTTTTTGAAAACAACTCGAACTATATCGTAAGAGAGACTCGCGAAGTAGATCAGTTCACTGTAGAGATTGGCTTTGCACCAGACGACACCCAATTGGATCTGTTGTTTGATACTGATGCTGATTACTATCCAGAGCTGATTGAGAACTTGGAGAGTGGCTTTTGGCAGCATATGATTTGTCGTGTCCAGGCCAAGTATGACGACAAGGTTATGGGTGAGAGCTATCTTGGATCTTGTGTGGCAGAAGATGGTGCCACATGGTCAGAACAGAGTGCGGATCAACTGAACGATATGGTTGATCAAGCAATCGACGAAGCTCGCAACGAAGCGGTCCGTATGTTAGAAATCTTAAAGGCAGATTTTTTAACTTAATGCTACCAAAAAAGGTTGACATCTTAGGGTGTTGACCTTATACTGTATATAACAGTTAGGCAAACGGAGGGCATCCAATGGCATATTACACTTATACAAAAGATCCAATAGGTTGCTTCGTAGAGAAGGAAGTTGGTAATTATTTTGAGTATTCACTCAATGATGATCCAATGAACTGGTGCGAAGACTTTCCACATAAAATTTGGGTAGGCTCACTACAGATAGCCGGTGATCAAGGCTACCGTTATGGCATTGTGAAAAAGACCGTAGCCTATGTCTGCACAGACGAAGATGAGTTTGGTCTTCCTGTTATGGAGAAATGGAACTTAAAACAAAATAGGGAATATGCAATATGTTGAGATTTGAAGACTTAAATTTTAAGGCGCAGAAAACACTGGCGCCTGAGCCGTCGATGCAGGCATTGATGCAGTTTGGTCAATATCGGTTGAGTGTTTTACTCGAATATGGTAAGACTACCTATGAGGTAGCTATCTTCAAAGATGATATGTTCGTTCAACTGCCAGGTATTCATCCTTACTATGGAAACGACTGGTCGGACGATGTGATACCAGGTCTTTTACCTACAGATGTTTCAACTATTATGCTGAAACTTTCTTTGTTAGAGATGCGTCCAAAAGAGGTTGACATTCAATACCATTGAGACTATACTGTATAAACAATAAGGCAACAGAGGGTAACAATATGTCAGAAGATTTCACAACAGATCCACGCTCATACGCAATTGAACTCGTAGAAGAAGGCGTCATCTCCGCAGAGCAGATGGTGCAGATCTTAGTAGGTGCAATGAGCACAGATGCGGTACGTGAGGCATTAGATGCCAACGAAGTTTCTCCACGTTTTATGGAGGCGGTGTAATATGTATTTTGAAGGCTTCCCCAGTTATGAAGACCAGGTTAAAAAGTTTCGTGAAGCCTTCAACCCCGACGAGGCAATGATCATTCGAGTAGAGGATGGTATCTTAGAGATCCGTGTTTTATTTGATGGAGACGCCGAAGACAAGAATGTCCATTCAAGTTGACATTTATAGCCGTTGAGGCTATACTTAATACATAGGGTAACAAACACAGAGGGAATATTATTATGCCAAATTGGTGTTCAAACAATCTAACTATCACAGGCGACACATCCACACTGGTTCAACTCAAAGAGATTATTGAATCAGATGGTGAAGGCCTACTGGAAGCAATCAAACCCATCGGTGAATGGGAATATGGCAACGCCGTAGAAGCATGGGGCACCAAGTGGGACATTTCCACAGAAGGTCTTGAATATACGGACAACGGTGATGGCACTTCGACTATTGAAGGTTGGTTTCAATCAGCATGGTCGCCACCCGTTGATGCTTTCCAATCGCTTGCAGAAGACTGGGACTCGTGCTATATTCAATTGATATATGAAGAGCCAGGCATGTGCTTCGTTGGTTGCTGGGATTCAGAAGGTGCTGATGATCACTATGATTATTCAGACTTCACCAGCAAGAACATCCGCGACAACATTCCAGAATACCTTGTAGAAGAGTTTGGTCTCGAAGAACAGCTCGCAGAGTATGAAGAGGAAGAAGAGGAGAACACAGATGCTTGATGATCTATTAGATGATATCGAAACTGTTCTCAAAAAATATTCAGGCACGGATTGGGAAATCATGGACATTGACTTTGCGGATGGCGGAGCGGTCTTTACCATAAGTGCGGGCTCAATCAAAGACGAGGAGTAAATACTTTCATGACACGAACACTTGAAAACATATTCCCCACACCCATTCAATTGAGTAGTAGACTCACTATTGATGACGAACCAACCCAAGCCACAGTTCTCGAAGAACAGGCTGTGATAGAAGCCACAGCAAAAAATGTCCACGAGAACCAAGGCGGCAACTCAACTTCGGTTGACAGAAACATCTTAGATGAACTGCCCGATCTGCGAAAGTTCATACAACGAGAACTTGACGAGTATTGGAAAGACACTGTGACACGAAGCGGCAAAGCCACAGCGACGATCACACAGAGTTGGATCAACTTCACGCCCACAGGCACTCACCATCATCAACACTATCACACCAATTCAATTGTGAGCGGTGTTTATTATTTTATAGCCACACCCACAGACACTATATCATTTGGTAGACCAGGACAGCCACAGCTCTTACTGCCACAGAATGCACTCAGCACCTATACATCACCAGCTGTGACTTATAACGTGCAACCAGGCGGATTGGTACTGTTTCCCAGCCATCTAACACATTGGGTAAATACTGTGGAGCAAGAAAATCATGTGAGAATTTCACTCAGCTTCAACACATGGGTCAAGGGCCAACTTGGAGAAGAACACAATATGAATAGAGTAATCCTATGAAGGGTCTCGCAAAACCTTATAGAATCGAAGCAAGAGAGTTTGCTGACTTTGAGTCAGCCAATGAGTATGCCGAACAAGAAAGCTACCGCACAGGCCGAAGTGTTTACATATGGTTCGCCCCTAAAAGAACTGTCACAGAAGTAAACGTCAAATACAAACGCAAAGAAATTTCAGAACGTTACAATCTAACATGGGTGGAGAATCCCCACATTGGTTGACCACGTTGAGTTTGAAGGTTCAATCACGGAATGCCTGCCCAATCAAACATTTAGAATTCGATTAGAGAACACTCATGAGATCACTGCATATGTAAGCGGCCGCATGAGAAAGAACAGAATAAGACTGGTGCTTGGAGACAGAGTGCGTGTAGAAGTATCAGCATATGATCTCAACAAAGGAAGAATATCAAAAAGATTATAGCGCAAGGCCCCGCTGTTAGGTGTACACCAACCTGAGGCCCCGCTGTTAGGAATAAGCAATATGGCAAAGAAACATAGAATCATAAACAATCGACAAGAGATAGTGGCCAACAATATCATCACACTTGAACAAGCCACTCAAACAAAATTTTTCCATCAATTAGATGATCCCAACTCAACATTTGAAATAGAAGAATACACAGACTACACTGTAAGCAAAGACAACGACAGTAGTAGTGACAACTCATAACACGTTAGAACGCTTTTTCGTAGTAGTAAGAACCAACGTAGTAGTAGAGTAAACCTTAGTAGTAGTAGAGTAGTAGTAGAGTAGAGCTACGGTTTAAGCATGGTTCATGAATGGTGATAGCATAGTGAACGCATAGTGAAAAGTATTTGAACTATGCCTCTCGTCACCAGCCGCCAAACAAAAAATTTTGCACAGTAGATCTACGGTTTTTGTTAGAATTTCAGTTATAATATAACATGAGGTCACCATTTAACCATGGTTCCGCCACTATAAAACCACCATTAAAACACGTTAAAATCACAGAATAAGCAAGGTTCAGACTATGGCCGATCCGTTAGCGCAGACCTTGTGCGGACTCTACTACGAGCAAACCAACTAC